>ERZ1066118.25-NODE-25-length-209745-cov-15.818241_pt1 | contig 209745 bp, 193 predicted proteins | sample MGYA00382765_ERZ1066118 | MGnify/ENA primary metagenome ERZ1066118 (study PRJEB33369, sample SAMEA5778348) | biofilm metagenome | biome: Industrial cooling water; feature: Water cooling tower basin; material: Biofilm | place: United Arab Emirates | collected... | reverse complement strand
CTGATCGAGCAGGCCGAGCAGGGCGTGGACTACTTCACCATCCATGCCGGCGTGCGCCTGCCTTACATCCCCATGACTGCCAGGCGCATGACGGGCATCGTCAGCCGAGGCGGCAGCATCATGGCCAAGTGGTGCCTGGCCCATCACCGCGAGTCGTTCCTTTACGAGCGCTTCGAGGAGATCTGCGAGATCATGAAGGCCTACGACGTGGCCTTCTCGCTGGGCGATGGCCTGCGCCCCGGCAGCATCTACGACGCCAACGACGACGCGCAGCTGTCCGAGCTGCGCACCCTGGGCGAGCTGACCCAGGTGGCCTGGAAGCACGACGTGCAAGTGATGATCGAAGGCCCCGGCCACGTGCCCATGCAGCTCATCAAGGAGAACATGGACATCCAGCTGAAGGAGTGCCACGAGGCGCCGTTCTACACGCTGGGGCCGCTGACCACCGACATCGCGCCGGGCTACGACCACATCACCAGTGCGATCGGCGCGGCGCAGATCGGCTGGTACGGCACGGCCATGCTCTGCTACGTGACGCCCAAGGAGCACCTGGGGCTGCCCAACAAGAAGGACGTCAAGGACGGGATCATGGCCTACAAGGTGGCTGCGCATGCCGCCGACCTGGCCAAGGGCCACCCGGGCGCGCAGGTGCGCGACAACGCGCTCTCCAAGGCCCGCTTCGAGTTCCGCTGGGCCGACCAGTTCAACTTGGGCCTGGACCCGGACACGGCCAAGGACTTCCACGACGAGACGCTGCCCAAGGAGAGCATGAAGACCGCGCACTTCTGCTCGATGTGCGGGCCGCACTTCTGCTCGATGAAGATCACGCAGGACGTGCGCGACTACGCCGACAAGCAGGGCGTGGACGCGCAGGAGGCGCTTGCGCGCGGGATGCAGGAAAAGGCGGTGGAATTCGTCAAGAAGGGCGTGCAGATCTATCACAAGGCATGAAGGCCGCCGCCCGCCAGGGCGTGCGTGGCGACGACGGATGGCTGCGTGATGGTCCGTGACGTGCCGGCCGGGGGCGTAGCATTGGCGTCTTTTCGAGCAGCGCCCTCCAGGCGGTCGCGCCTGTCCAGGAGCCGTCCGTACATGCATGCATCGCTCGTCCTGCGCCGCCGGCTGGTGGCGTGCGCTTGGGCCGTCTTCGCGGGCCTGGGCCCGTCGTCGGTCGTGCTGGCGGCTCCGCTCGCCGAGTACGGCTACCGATGCGCCGAAGGCCGTGGCTTCGATGTGGCCTACGTGTCAGGCGGCGGCGCGGGTTCGGCATTGGTGACGATGCCAGGCGGTACGCGCGTGCTGCCCCAGGTGCCGGCCGCCTCGGGCGTGCGCTACGCCGACGGTGCCTGGACGCTCGCGGGCCGCGGTCTGGTGGCGTCGCTGGACGGTCCGCCCGGCGGGCCCGCGCCGTTTCGCGATTGCGCGGCGGCGGTACGGCGCACGGTCGATACCGTGACCGGTCTGCGCTTCGACTGGCCGACCCGGTGGAGCGATGCACGCGTCGCGACCTTCGCCACCGAGGGCGATCCTGGTCCTTTGGGCGCGCCCGTACGCTACGACTTCGTCTACCAGCCGGACGACACCGCTGCGCCGCGCGCCGTGCTGGTCAGCGTCATCGCCTACCCGCGCGCGACTTGGGCGGCGCTGTCCGCGGCGGATCGGGCCAAGGCAGGCAGCGAAGCCGCCACGAACGCATCCACGGTATTCGTCGTCGGACTGCCGGCGCAGAATCCCTACCCGGCGCGCTCCGAGGACGGGCGGCGCTTCGCTGCGCTCGCGCCCGGGCGGGACGAGATGCTGGTCGCGCTGGCCGCGTCGGCCCCGCCAGGGGGCGCGGCTGCGCAAGCACCGCCGGCGCAGCGGACGGAACCGCCGCCATCGACGCAACGGGCAGGGCCGCCGCCATCGGCGCAACGAACGACACCGTCACCGCAGGAAACACTGCGAGCGCAACCGCCCGCTGGCCCGATGAGTTCCGGGCCGTCGGAGGCGAACACCGCGGGCGCCGCCGCCGCCGGCGTGCTGCCGCTGCGCTGCTCAGGCAACGAGCCGTCTTGGAACCTGCAGTTGGGCGCCGACGGCAGCGGCGCCTTCGCGCGTCTGGCCTCCAGTGGCACGCGCACCGCGAAACTCCAGGGCGCGTTGACGCGGGTGGACTGGTTGCCCCCGGGACATGCGGTCTGGCGAGGGCGTTCGGGCAACGACATCGTGTGGGTGGCGACGCTGCGCGCCGAGCGCTGCCCGGACACGATGAGCGACGGCGTCGACGGCGCATGGCGCGTCTTGTTGTCCACGCCACGCGACGAAGTGCTGGTCGGTTGCTGCCGGGCCGAGGCCCGCTGAGCGCGTTTGGACGCGGCCCAGCCTTCCATGCCCGACACCGCTATGGCCTGTCGGCCCGGCTGCGCCGCCTGTTGCATCGCGCCGTCAATCTCTTCGCCGATGCCGGGCATGCCGAAGGGCAAACGGGCAGGCGAGCATTGCGCTCACTTGACGCCCGATCTGCGCTGCGCGTTGTTCGGCCGCCCGGAGCGGCCACGGGTCTGCGCGAGCCTCAAGCCGCAGCCCGAGATGTGCGGCCCTTCCCGGACCCACGCGCTGCGGTGGCTGGAAGCCTTGGAAGCGGCCACCAGCCCCGCTTGAGGGAACTCAGCGGCCGACCACCTTGCGGGCCGCGTCCTTCAGGTCTCCGACCGCGCCCTGCGCCTTGCCTTCGCCCTGGAGCGCGGCGCCCTTGGCGGCTTGCCGATCATTGCCGACCGCCTTGCCGGTCTCGCGCTGCACTTTGCCGGCGGCGTCTTTCACGGCACCCTTGATCTGGTCTTTGTTCATGTTCGTCTCCATTGCATGCGTGCGACCGCGGCGCAGTCGACATCAAGAGGCCTGCAACGCCCGTGCCTGCCAGGCGCGGGCTATGCTCAGTGACGTACGCATTGCCGCATCGAGCGAGGAGAAAAGCCGTTGAGCCGCTATTCGCATCGCGTGGGCGCGACGCAGTGGAGTTTCCTCGACCTGCGGACGCTCCTCGCGCGCGCCACGCCGTCGCGCTCCGGTGACCAGCTCGCGGGCGTCGCGGCGCAAAGCGCCGAGGAGCGCGTGGCCGCGCAGATGGCGCTCGCTGATCTGCCGTTGCGCGCCTTCCTTTCCGACGCGGTGGTGCCTTACGAAGACGACGAGATCACCCGCCTGATCATCGACACGCACGACGCCACGGCATTCGCGCCCGTCGCGCACCTCACGGTGGGCGGCTTTCGCGATTGGCTGCTGTCGGACGCCGCCGACGACGCGACGCTGGCTGCGCTCTCTCCGGGACTGACGCCCGAGATGGCCGCCGCCGTGGCCAAGATCATGCGGGTGCAGGACCTGGTGCTGGTGGCCGCCAAGCGGCGTGTGGTGACCCGCTTTCGCGGCACATTGGGCTTGCCGGGCCGGCTCTCGACGCGCCTGCAGCCCAACCACCCGACCGACGACGCGGCGGGCATCGCTGCCAGCCTGCTCGACGGTCTCATGCACGGCAGCGGCGATGCGGTGATCGGCATCAACCCGGCCACGGACAGCGTGGCGCAGGTGACGCGGTTGCTGCGCATGCTGGACGACGTGATCCGCGAATACGACATCCCGACGCAGTCTTGCGTCCTGACGCATGTGACCAACACCATGCAGGCGATCGAACTGGGGGCACCGGTGGACCTGGTCTTCCAGTCGATCGGCGGCACCGAGGCCACCAATCGCGCCTTCGGCATCGACCTCGCGCTGCTGCGCGAAGCGCGAGCAGCGGCCTTGTCGCTCGGGCGCGGCACGCTGGGCGAAGACCTCATGTACTTCGAGACCGGCCAAGGCAGCGCGCTGTCGGCCGGCGCCCATCACGGCGTCGACCAGCAGACCTGCGAGGCCCGCGCCTACGCGGTGGCCCGCGCGTTCTCCCCGCTGCTGGTGAACACGGTGGTGGGATTCATCGGGCCGGAATACCTGTTCGACGGCAAGCAGATCCAGCGTGCCGGGCTGGAGGACCACTTCTGCGGCAAGCTGCTCGGCCTGCCGATGGGCTGCGACGTCTGCTACACCAACCACGCCGAGGCCGACCAGGACGATTGCGACACGCTGCTGACGATGCTCGGCGCGGCAGGGGTGAACTTCGTGATGGGCGTGCCCGGGGCGGACGACATCATGCTCAACTACCAGAGCACGTCCTTCCACGACGCGCTGTACGCCCGCCAGGTGCTGGGCCTGCGGTGCGCTCCGGAGTTCGAGGATTGGCTGTTGCGGGTGGGGGTGTTGCAGTCGGCGCATCCGCCGCGGCTGGCCGACGCCGTGCCGCAGCCGTTCCGGCGTGCGCTGCGCGGGCCGGATGCGGCCGATGCGAGCGCGGCATGAGCGCCGACGATCCCTGGAGCGCGCTGCGACGCTTCACTGCGGCCCGCATCGCGCTGGGCCGCACGGGCGTGAGCATCCCGACCCGGGCGCACCTGGCGTTCCAGTTGGCGCATGCACAGGCGCGCGATGCGGTGCATGCCGCGTTCGATCCGCAAGCGTTGGGCGACGCGTTGCGCGCGGCCGCCGCCCCGGCGTGGCCCCAGGCGGCGGTGCTGGTGCTGGACAGCGCGGCGCCGGACCGTGCGACCTATCTGCGGCGACCGGACCTGGGTCGGCGCTTGTCGGACGAGGCACGGTCGGCGCTGGAGAGCCGGCGTGTGCCGCCCGAGCGCGGGCCGACAGGCACCCCCGCGCCGGACCTCGCGATCGTGGTCGCCGACGGCTTGTCGGCACGCGCGGTGCAGGCGCATGCCGCGCCGCTGGTCGGCATGCTGGCCGAGCGGCTCGCGGACCTCGGCTGGCAACCGGCACCACTGGTCGTCATCCGGCAGGGCAGGGTCGCGGTGGGCGACGAAGTCGGCGCCGCCTTGGGGGCACGCGCGGTGCTGGTGCTGCTGGGCGAGCGGCCCGGGCTGTCGTCCCCCGACAGCCTGGGGGCGTACCTGAGCTGGGCGCCCCGGGTCGGGCTGAGCGACGCGCAGCGAAACTGCGTGTCGAACATCCGGCCCGACGGCTTGCCGATCGAAGCCGCCGCGGCGCGGCTGACGTGGCTGCTGCAGGCCGCGCGGGCGCGTGGCCTGACCGGGGTCGGGCTGAAGGACGAGAGCGGCGAGGCGCTGCCTGCGCCGGCTGTCGCGCCGCCGCTGGTGGCGGCTCCGTCGGACCCATGCTGATCGTCTTGGGTGGGCTGCCCGGTGTGGGCAAGACCACGATCGCGCGGGCGCTCGCTCGGCGCCGAGGCGCCGCGCATCTTCGCATCGACTCCATCGAACAGGCCATCATCGCTCCCGGCATGCCGGCGGCCGACATGGGGCCGATGGGCTACGGCGTCGCGTGCGCGGTCGCCCGCGACATCCTCTCCGCTGGGTTGGAGGTGGTCGCCGATTGCGTGAATCCGATCGACGCGGCGCGACAGCCGTGGCGTCGGATCGCGGTCGAATGCGCCGTCCCGATCATCGAGATCCGCGTGGTCTGCTCGGACGTCGTCGAGCACCGTCGCCGCGTCGAGGCGCGACAGCCGGATCTCGTCGGCCACGTGTTGCCGCGGTGGGAGGATGTTCTCTCGCGCCGGATCGATCCGTGGCCACAAGCCCATGTCCTGGACGCTGCGTCCGTCGCACCAGACCAGGCGGTGCGGACGATCGAAGCATGGCTGCCGCCGGACGCGCACCGTTCGCGCGCCGGAACCCAGGGACTGTCCGCAGCCGATTGAACGGTTCGGTGCGTCACACGGGACCCGGCGTCGATGGTCCGGTTCACTCTGTTGACCGTGCGGCGGCCCGCGGCGCCGCGCGCCGGAGCACCTTCCAGATCCCGGTGGCCGCCGCCACCGGCCGCCCCTGGGTGGTCAGCGTGCCGCGCAGGAAGATCAGGGAGCTGGTGCGGTGGACCACTTCCGGCTGCAGTTCCACCAAATCGCCGATGCGCGTCGCGGCCACGAACTGCATCTCGAATTGCACGGTGACGCACGGCGTCCCATCGACCAGCGACCATGCGCGCAGCCCCAGCACCCGGTCGGCGAAGGTCATCAGCATGCCGCCCTGGACGACGCCGATCAGGTTGGCGTGCTCGGGGCGCGCCACGAAACCGTAGCGTGGGCCGTCATCGCCGGGGCGCTGCCAGAAGGGCCCCACCAAGTCGATGAAGCCGGCTTGGTCGGGGCAGGGCGCCCAATCGGCGTCGATGAGCTCGGAAGGGGTCATGCCGGCGCGGCGGTCGAGGGGAAAGGACTCTCCGAGAACCACCGCAGCGCATCGTCCCAAAGGCGCGTGGCCGCAGGCCGGAAGTAGCCCATGTGCCCGATGGTGCCCAGCCCGGCCGTGCGCGGGTCGATGTCCATTCCGCGCCAACCGGTGTTGCGGTACGCGGCCATGAAGGCATCGCGCGAGCGCGGCGGCGCCCAACGGTCGTCCAGCGCGTTGGCCGCGACGATGGGCGTGCGCACTCGCGCGAAGCGCTCCTCGATGCCCGCCATTGCCGGGTCGTCGAAAAAATAGCGCGGATAGCGGCACCAGTGCTTCCACTGGCGATACACGCCCAGCGGCAGGTCTTCGCCCATGCCGAGCAGGCTCCATGCGAGGTAGCCCTTCCAGCGCGTGAGCACCGGGCCGGCCAAGTTCCACATCGCCTGAACGCGCGCGCGCTCCAGCAGTGGCATCCAGCCGTGCCAACCTGCGCCGGTGGCGAAGGTATAGAAGCGCGAAATGCGGTCGTGGTTGGGGAGCAGGCCGAAGGCGTGCCCCCCGAACGAATGGCCGACCATGAAGACGGGTTGCGTCGCGTCGCGCGCCATGAGGTCGACCGCCGCCGCGAGATCCAGCCGCGCCCAATCCAGGTAGTCCATGCGGAAGCCGCACAGCGACGCCGGACGCGACGCGCCGATGCCGCGATAGTCCACCGTCAACGTGTCGAAGCCACGCGACGCCGCATGCTCGGCGAAGCGCCGGTAGAAGCGCTGCGGCACGCCCGTGGCGCCGGCCACCACCAGCCGGCCGCATGTGGCGCCCGCGGGCGCGTAGCGCGATGCGGCCAGGCGGTACCCGTCGGCGGCCCGCAGTTCGATGGGTTCGGGCGTCATGGTCGTTCGTTGTCCAGTTCGGACCGCAACAGCCGCACCAGCGCATGCGCCGTGTCCGTCATCGGTCGGGTATCGCCTGCCACGCGCGCTTGCATCAGCGCGCCTTCATAAGCGGCCACCACCAGTGCGGCCACCGGCTGGGCGCGTGCGGGCGGAAGCCCTGCCACAGAAAGCACGGCGGCCAGCCGCCCACGGACGGTGGCGAAAGCCTGGGCCAGCGCGCTCCGGATCTCGACGTCCTCGGCGGTGGTCTCCAGCGCCACGGTCGCCAGCGGGCAGCCCTGCTCGAAGCCGCTGCGCTCGAGTCGCGCGGCCGCATCCGCCAGCCAGGTCCGCAACGCGTCGGCAGGATCGGACGCGGCGGCTGCCAGGCGATCCAGCGCGGCGCCCAGGCGCGCCACGGTGGCATGGATGGCGGCCACGGCCAGTTCGCTCTTGCCGCCCGGGAAGTGGTGGTAGAGCACGCCCTTGGGCGCGCCCGCGCGGGCGAGCACCTCGGCGACGCCGACACCGTGCAGGCCGCGCCGCTGCAGCGCGTCGGCCATCGCGGCGATGAGGCGTTCACGCGTGCCGGACGGACCGGGCGGGCTGGGTGCGGACGGCACGCCAGGCTCGATGAGGTGGCCCTCGCCAACGCCTGCCAGCGCAGGCTGGGAGGATCCTGAACGTCTCGTGCTCATGCCAGGATTCTCTAGACCGGTCGGTCTAGTGTCAAGCGGCTTCCGCGAGCACCCAGTCTGGCAGTTGGTCGAACCAGGGACGCGCTCGCTCCAATTGCGTGGCGAGTTGCAGCAGCATCGCTTCCTGGCCAGGCCGCCCCACGAAGTGCACGCCCAGCGGCAGCCCATCGGCGCACCAATGCAGCGGCACGCTCATGGCCGGCGTGCCGGTCAGGTTGGCCAACTGCGTGAAGGGCACGTAGCGCAGGTTGTCATTGGCGATCGTCTCGATCGTCGAGTCCAGCCATCCCAGGCGTGCCATCGCGCCCAGCAGCCCCGTGCCGAGCAGGAAGGACAGCGCCGCACGCTGCACGGGGGGCGGGTCGCCCACACCATGGCGGATCGGCGGGTGGGCCAGGGTGGGCGTCAGCAACACGTCGTGGTCGGCGTGGAATTCGGCCAAGGCGCGCGAAAACCCGTTCCAGTGCGAAAGCTGCAGCGTCAGCCGACCGGCCGAAACCGCTTCCCCCAGACGCGCCAGCACGCGGGTCAACAACTCGAAATCGGCGTCGCGCACGCCTTCCGAGCGCGCGTTCCGCACCGCGGCCGCGACCTGCCCGAAATACACGTGCAGATAGCTTTGCGCCAGTCGGGCGCCGTCGATGTCCGGCGCCGCTTCCACCACGTCGTGCCCCAGGCCTGCCAGCAGCGTGGCCGCATCGCGCACGGCCGCGACGGCCTCGGGATGCACGACCGTGCCGATCGGCGAAACCGTGGTGAAGCCGATGCGCAGCCGGGGAGGCGCACGCTTTGCCAGCGTCTCGAAAGAGGCCTCTGGGGGCGCGACCACGAACGGATCGCCCGGTTCCGCACCGGCCAGCACGTCGAGGGCGCGTGCGGAATCGCGCACGCTGCGGGAGACGACACCGTCGCTGGACGCGCCGAACCAGACCTCGCCGATCGCCGGGCCGACCGACACGCGGCCTCGTGACGGCCGAAGCCCGAAGAGGCCGCAACAGGCGGCGGGAATCCGGATCGAACCGCCGCCGTCGCTCCCGGCCGCCATCGGGGCGATGCCGGCAGCGACTGCGGCCGCCGCCCCGCCGCTCGACCCACCCGGTACGTGCGCGAGGTTCCACGGATTGCTGGTGCGCCCGAAGGCGACCGGGTCGGTCACGCCCTTCAACGCGAGCTCCGGCAGGTTCGTCTTGCCGAAGACCACCAGGCCCGCGTCCAGGAACCGGCGCGTGATGGCCGAATGCCGCGCGGGCGCCGCGCGGCGGGGGGCCCGCGACAGGGCGCGGCTGCCCAGGCTGGTGGGCACGCCGGCGTAGTCCTGCACCGCGTCCTTCAGCAGGAAGGGAACGCCGCCGAAGGGCGCGCCGGCCAGGGAGGAGGGCACGGCGAGCTGCGCGCGCGCCTCGGCTTCCATGAGGCGACACACGGCGTTGACCCGCGCGTGGACGCGGGCGTTGCGGGCCAGCGCCACGTCCAGCAGCACGTGCGGCGTCGTTTCTCCGGCGGCGACGGCCGCTGCCAGCGCCGTCGCGTCGTGCTGCAGGTAGGTGCGGAAGTCCACGGGTCGTGTCCGAGGGGAACGCGACCCGCAGGGTACGACGGCGTCGACGCGCCGTGCGTCTTCAGGGCGTCGGGCGCCGGATCTCCGTGTCCATCCAGGTGGCCCGCTGCGTCAGCCAGTTCTTGAGGTAGTTCACTTCGCCGGCGTAGGTGGGCAGCGCGACGTAGTTCGGCCAGATGTCGACGCCCAGCACCGGCCAGCGCACGAAGTTGCGGCGCTGCGCGTCGTCCAGGTTGCTGGCCGAGCGGTCGATGTAGGACTGCAGCTCGCCCATGCGGCCGTTCAGGTATTGCCAGCGCGCGACCAGGTGCTGCTGGAACGCCGGGTCGGTGAGCGCGCGCCGCACGTACACGCTCCTGTTGCGCACCCACCAGCCCTGGGTCCGCCAGTTGTCGCTGTAGTCGACGTTGCCGGCGGCGATGTCGAAGTCCCAGGCCGGCCCGAACTGCACCTTGCCGGTGCCGCGCCGGTGCACATACGTGCTGGAGAAGAAGGCGTCCTGGTTGCGCATCAGCTCGTTGATCAGATAGAGATCGACGAGCGACTCGACGTCCATGATCGTCGCGTAGCCTTCGACCGGGTCCCTGTAGTTCGCGCCCATCAGCGCCTGCTCCATGCGCTCGATGTGGGCCTTGTACGCATCGCGCAGGGCGGGCGTGGCGTCGTTCTTGACGGTGTAGGGGATGCGTTGCCCGCTGTACCAGTTGAGCACCTCGTCCAGGCGCTCGTCGATCTCCAGGAAGAAGCTGGGGGCGGGATCGGTCGAGCCTTCCGGCGCCCGGCCGATGTCCACGCGGTGCGGCGCCGCTTTCTGGTGCTCGGTGAACTGGTACACGCCGACGTAATCGCCGTTCAGCGTGATCTCCACGAAGCGGCTGCGCGGCGTGTAATCCATGCCCAGCATCTGGCTCATGCAGAACGCCGTCGCGTTGCGCAGCATGGTCTTGTCCGAATGGTTCGCCAGCAGCGCCCAATCGCGGTCCGCCGGCATGCCCAGCACCGAGGCTGCCGTGTTCAGGTTGAGCCGGTAAGGCTTCTTCTCGAGCAGCGTCCAGGTCGAGTTGCCGCGGCCGCGGATCCGGGCAGGCGCCTGGAACTGGGGAATCGACGTGTCGCCGGAATCGATGGTCACTTGCGCCGCGATGTAGCTGTCGCGCGAGGTGACCGGCGCCCGGTTGGCGGTCTCGATCGTGACGCGCGCGATCGGCGTGGTGGCGCAGGTGGTCGCCCGCGTGGCCGAGTGCGTGGTCTCGTTGATGAGCGTGCGCGCGCCCACCGTCTGCAGGAGGCGCCCCGTGCTCGCGTCGACATAGCGTGCGAGGGCCTGCTCGAGCGGCCCAGCCACGACACCCAGCGCGCCAGCCGGATTGGTCGCCGAGCGCGCGGCGGCCGAGGCGGCGCGCAGCGCCGGCAGCGCGGCTTGCTCGATCGCCATCAGTCCGGCGTTCGCGGCAGCGCCGGGGCCGGCCGAAAGGTCGACGTTCGCGGGCAGCTTGGTGGCCGTCTTGATGGCCGCTTCGGCCTGGGCCGCCGTGAGGCCCGGCGTCCGCGCCATCCGCGTCGCCACCAGTGTCGTCATCGCGCCGAGCGCGGTGCCGTCCTTGGCCGGGGCCGCCAGCACGAAGGCGTCCAGCGGGGTGTTCCGTCCCAGGTCGGGCAGGCCGAGCCGTTCGCCTTGCGGCACTTCGGCGACCAGCATTCCGCCGCTGGCCGTCCCGAGGGGCACGGCGAAGGAGAACCGACCGTCCGGGGCGGTGACGCCACTGGGTTCGGTGGCGTCGCAACCGAAGCTGCGGTTGGTGTCGAGGCAGACCTTCACGTTCGCGGCGGCCATGCCCGCGAGGCTGCCGGTCAACCGCTCGGTGGTCGGGGCGGGATTCGACGGGGTCACCGGGACGCCGGGGCCCGGGGCGGGCGCGGGGGCCGGTCCGGGCGTCGGCGCCGGGCCCGGGGCAGGCGCCGGCGCGGCGCCCGCATCGGGCACGCCGCCGATGGCCCCGGCATCGGGCGCGGCCGCGATCGGAGCGCTACCGTCGTCGCCACCGCCTCCGCAGGCGGCCAAGGCAAGGCAACTGGCGATCACCGCGACGCCGAGCGACGTGTGGGCGGCCGTGGACACGGGACGACGATTCAATGACTTCTCCTCGGGCAGAGCCGCCTTCGCGCGGCTGTCGTTCTTGCGCTGGTCGGCACATTATGCGCGACGACCGTGTAAATGGTACGCAAGCCCATTTCCATGGGCGTGCATGCGGCGCAGAGTAGCAAACATCTTGCCCGAAGCTGACAAACCTACGTTGCCCGTGCGGCGCTCCTGAAGGCACGCAGCGCCTCGGCCAGCTGGCCGGCCTGTTCGTCCAGGCTGCGCGCAGCGGCGGCACTCTGCTCGACCAGCGCCGCGTTCTGCTGAGTCATGCCGTCGAGCTGTCCGATGGAATCGTTGACTTGGCGCATCCCGCTGGTCTGTTCGGCAGTGGCCGCCGCGATGCGGCCGATCAACGCACCCACTTCGCCGACACGCCGCACGGCTTCGTCGATGGTGCTGCCGGCTTCCAGGACGATGTCGCCGCCGGCCTCGACGCGGCCGTTGGCTTCGTTGATCAGGGTGCGGATCTCGCGCGCAGCCTCCGAGGAGCGCTGCGCGAGCGAGCGGACTTCGCTGGCCACCACGGCGAAACCGCGGCCGGCCTCGCCGGCGCGCGCCGCCTCGACCGCGGCGTTCAAGGCCAGGATGTTGGTCTGGAAGGCGATGCCGTCGATGGTGCCGATGATCTCGGTCATGCGGCGCGTCGCGGTGCTGATCTCCTGCATCGTGCCGATCACCCTGCGAACCGCCGCACCGCCGCCGTCGGCGGCCTTGGACGCGGAGGCGGCCAGCGCATCGGCCTCGCGTGCGGACTCCGCGTTGCTGGCGACGTGCTCGGCGAACTGCTCCACCGCGGCCGCCGTTTCCTGCAGGCTGCTGGCCTGTTGCTCGGTGCGAGAGGACAAGTCCTCGTTGCCGCGCGCGATCTCGCTGGCCGCCGTCTCTACGGTGCCCATCCCGTCGCGCACCCGGCCCACCAATGTGCGCAGCGCGTCGCGCATGCGCAGCAGCGAGTGTGTCGTGCGGGCGGCCTCGTCATTGCCGCGCGGCTCGATGTCGGCATCCAGGTCGCCCGCAGCGATGGCGTCCGCGAAGCGCTCGGCGGCGGCGAAGGGTTGCACGATCGAGCGCGACAGCAGCGCCGCGGCGGCGATGCCGCAAAGAAGGCCTAGCACGCCCGCCACGCTGCCCATGGCCAGCAGCCCGACGATGCGGGCGTCCATGTCGCGGCCGGCTCGCGAGGCGCGCTCCCGCTCGAACGCGACCAGCGCCTCGGCCGCGTCGCCGTAACGGGCCGTCATCGGGACGAATTGGTCACGCGCCAGCGCCAACGCCCGCCCGGAGTCGCCGCCTTCACGCGCCTTGCGGATCTCCTCGCGCAGCGCCAGCCAGTCGGTGCGCACGGTGCCGATGGCGTCGAGCAGCGCGCGGGCCTTCGGATCGCGTTCGAGTTCCTCCATGCGCTTTTGCACCTTCGACGTGTCGGCCGTCACGGCGGCCATGGTGTCCTTGAAGTGCGCGAGCAGCTCGTCATCGCGGGACAGCGCCACGGCGAGCCAGCGCGCCCCGTTGGACTGGATGTTCTGGCTCCACCGCTGCGCCAGCAGCAGCCGTTCGGCTTGCGGGCCGGCCAACTCCTGGGACTGGCCGCGCAGGGCCCAGACCTGCCACGCGACGACGGCTGCGCCGCCCAGGCACAGGGTGAGGATCACCGCGATGGACAGCGCGATGCGGCGGCCGATCCGCAAGTTCGACAACATGAAGGCGACTCCGATGGGGCGATGGGAATGGAAGGGGTCCCGCCAGTCTGCCGACCGGAAGCGCGGGGCGATCCCTGGAGATGCGGGGCGGGGGCCGAGTTGATCCGCTCGCCGCGCGATAATCCCGGACATGATTCCCAACGCCTTGACCATCGCCGGCATCGATCCGTCCGGCGGCGCCGGCATCTATGCCGACCTGAAATCCTTTTCCGCGCTCGGTGCCTACGGCACGGGCGTGGTGGCGGCCCTCACCGCGCAGAACACCCGAGAGGTGACCGGCGTCCAAGGCGTGCCGCCAGCCTTCGTGCGGCTGCAGTTGGACACGCTGTTCGCCGACGTGCGGATCGACACGGCCAAGATCGGCATGCTGGGCACCGCGGCCATCGCCCAGGCCGTCGCCGAGTCGTTGGCGTCGAGACGCGCCGCCCGCGAGCTGCCGCACCTGGTGGTCGACCCGGTGATGGTCGCCAAGAGCGGCGACGCGCTGCTGTCGAGGGATGCGACGGCCACGTTGCGGGAGGCGGTGCTGCCGCTGGCCACCATGATGACGCCCAACCTGCCGGAGGCCGGGGTGCTGCTCGAGCGGCGCGCCCCCGAGTCGCTTCGCGAGATGCACCAGGCCGCCGAGCGGCTGCGCAGGCAGTTGTCCGACAAGGGACGGCATTGGGTGCTGTTGAAAGGCGGCCACCTGCCGGGCGATCCGATCGACCTGCTCCACGATGGCGACGTGATGATCGAGCTGCCGTCCGCGCGCATCGAGACCCGCAACACCCACGGCACGGGGTGCTCGCTGTCGGCCGCGGTGGCGGCCTTGCTGCCGCAGCGCAGCGACCCGGTCCAGGCGGTGCGCGATGCCAAGGCGTGGCTCACCGAGGCGATCCGTCGCTCGGGCGACCTGTCGGTCGGGCAGGGCCACGGCCCGGTGCACCACTTCCACGCGCTCTGGACGCCCGAAGGCCGCTGAGGGCCGCAATACCGCGCAGGACCGCAAGACCGCCCAGGGGCTGGAACACCCCGGGATCAGGCGCCGGCCACGCGCAGCGCCAGCAGCAGCTGATTGCGCAGTGCCGCGAGCAGCGCGACGTCATCGGCGTCGGTCAGGCCGTCCAGGCATGAGCGATCACCGTAGAGGAAGCCCAGCGTGACGCCTTGATCGCGCATCGGCAGCAGCACGAAGCTGTCCGCCCCGGGCAACGCGTCACCGAAGCCGGGCGGCAAGGCGGCGCGGATCTTGGGCGAGTTGGCATCGCCGATGTTGAGCGCCACGTCGCGCGTCAGCGCGGCATTGAGGATGTCGCGCCCGCCCGGGGCGAGCCGCCAACGCGACAATGCGGGCGACAGGCGTTCGCCGCGAACGGCGCTGACGCGGAACGCGCCGCCGCGCGGCTCGCGAAGCGCCACCAGCGTCCTGGCGAAGCCCATCGCCGCGTGCATGTTCTCCACGGCCTGCGCGAGCAGCACGTCCCGCGAGGCCCCCTGCAGCGCCGCTTCGGTCAACCCCGACGCGGCCTGCGACAAGAGCGCGCGGTAGTCGGCTGGGCGGCCGACCGCATCGCATTCCGGGGCGGCCGCCACCGGGCGTGCCTGGCGCGCCTGGCGCGCCGCGTCCTGGCGCACGCTCTCCAGCACGCACTGGCCTTCCGCGGCCAAGGCGTCCGGTACGCCCAACGCATCGGCGAGTTGCGCGTAACGCTGCTGGGCCGCGAGCATCGCGCCGTCGGCGGCGCGTGCTGCCGCGGCGCCCGCCAGCGCCGCCAGCCCGGCTCGGGCCGCTTGGCACGCCCGGGGGCCGCCCAGCAAGCCATCGTGCATCGCCGCCTCGACGGTCTCGCCCGCGATCGCAGCGACCGCTTCGGCGCCGGTGCAACGGGTGCGCGGGCGCGCGACCGCTGCACCGAAGCGTTCCGGCAGGCCCCACGCGCGCACGGCCATCTGCGCGATCTCGGCGAAGTCGCGACCGATCATGCGCCGTGCGACCTGGGCATCGGGCAGGCCGGCCGCGGCGGCTTCGGCCCGGATCGCCAGGTAGGCCTGTGGTGCCCAAGCCGCCACCGCCAGGCGGCCGGTCGAGCGCAGCAGCGCGAGGATCGAGGCGGGCTCTCGCGGCTCGCCGCACGCGTCGGCCAGCTCGCGGGCGGCGCACGATGCCGCCACCGCCAGCGACAGTTCCAGGCGCACCAGTTCCCGATGCTCGGGTGCGGCGATCCGGTCGACGATGGCCAAGGACAACGCGATGGTGCGCAGCGCGTCCAGCCCGAGCAGCCGCACCGCCTGGGTCACGGTGCGCACGCCGCCCTCGACGCCCATCGCGGCGGCGTTGGCCACCCGCAGCACCCGTTCGGTGAGCACGGGGTCGTCCAGCACGGCGCCGGCCACGTCGTGCACGGCATGCGCGTCGTCGTCGGCCAGGCGCAAGGTCGCCCGCACCGCGCCGGGCGAGGCCGGCAGGCCTTCCTCGCCATGCAGGCCCGCGCGGATCGCGGCCAACGCGGCGGTGTCAGGAACGCCTTGGAGGGCTTGACTCATGCGTTGGTCGCACCGATATGGGACGGGTAAAGGGAGCCGATGATCCTTCGCGATGCGGAGGGTCGGTCGGTCGAGCAGGGCGGACGCGCTGCCGCAGTTCGCGCGATGCAGGAGATGCAGTGGACGAGCGCGGGGCGTTCCGGTCGACGGCAACACGGGTCGAGCGAGATATCGAGAGCACGGGCGTGGGCGCCAACGGCCCGGGCCGGCGGCTGGTGCGGGTCGCGATGGCGGCATGGGCGGCGGTGCTGGCCGGGTGCGCGTCGACCGGACCCTACGGCATCGCGTCGACGCCCGTGCGCCCGGCCGACGTGCTGGTCTACCCCGGCGTGGGCGGCACACCGCTCTATGGCGCCGTGCCCTACGGCCCGCAGGTGGTCGTGCCGCCTCCCGTGCTGTTGCCACCGCCCGTTTATGCGGCGCCGCGGCCCTGGTGGGGCGCGCCCGGTTACGCGTCGCCGTATTACGGCTGGCGCGGCCCGGGGTTCGGCTACGGCGCGCCACCCGCCTACCTCCCGCCCCCGGTGTACGGGCCGCCGCCGCCCCGCAGGCCTCCGGCTGGACCAGCGGCGCCGCTGTATCGGCCGGGTGCGCCTGGCGGGCCTTCGGCGCCGCTCGGGTCGGGGCCACGCGGCTTCGGGCCGCCGCCCGGAGGCTTCGAGGCGCCGGGGTCGGGGCTGCGCGGCTACCGCTGACCGCATGGGCCGGACGCCGGGAAGGCGGGCCGGCCGCCTGGCGAGCCGCGGTTGCGTGGGGACCGGCACGCGGGCATGATCGCGCGTTCGCTTTTCCCCGCACCCGGCGCCTGCGCGCCCCTCCATGCTCGACTCCCTGCAAAACCTGCCCCTTCTCGCCAAGGCGGCGATCCTCGGCGTGGTCGAGGGCCTGACCGAATTCCTGCCGATCTCCAGCACCGGGCACCTGATCCTGGTGGGCAGCCTGTTGGGCTGGCACGACGACAAGGCCAAGCTCTTCGACGTGGCGATCCAGACCGGCGCGATGTGCTCGGTCATCTGGCTGTACCGCGCGCGCATCGCCCGCGTGCTGGCCGGGCTGTTCCACGACCCGGTGGCGCGGCGCTTCGCGATCAACGTCGTGGTGGCCTTCCTGCCGGCCGCGGTGCTGGGCGTGATCTTCGGCAGCGACATCAAGCGGGTGCTGTTCGCGCCGGTGCCGGTCGCGCTGGCCTTCATCGTCGGCGGCATCGTGATCCTCTGGGTGGAGCGTCGCCAGCGCACGCGGCCGCGCGCCGCGCGTGTCGACGACGTCGATGCCATGACCTGGCTGGACGCGGCCAAGGTGGGCGTCGCGCAGGCCTTCGCGCTGCTGCCCGGCATGAGCCGGTCGGGCGCGACCATCATCGGCGGGATGCTCTTCGGCCTGTCGCGCCGCACCGCCACTGAGTTCTCGTTCTTCCTGGCCATCCCGACGCTGGTGGGGGCCGGGCTCTACGACACCTACAAGTACCGGGCGTTGCTGTCCACGGACGACATCCCGCTCTTCGGTGTCGGCCTGGTCACCGCGTTCCTGAGCGCGACCGTCTGCATCAAGTGGCTGATCCGTTGGGTGGCGACCCACGACTTCGTGCCCTTCGCCTGGTACCGCATCGTCTTCGGCCTGATCGTGCTGGGCACGGCTTGGAGCGGCCTCGTGCAGTGGAGCGCCTAGGGCGGCCGATGCGAACGGCCGAGTCCGGCGCACCGCAGCGACCTGTAACATTGACGGATGAGCGATAGCAGCCCCGCCGCGGCCCGCCAGGCCCTCAAGCGGGTCTTCGGCTACGACACCTTCCGCACCCCCCAGGACGAGATCGTCTCCCACGTGATCGGGGGCGGCGATGCGCTCGTGCTCATGCCCACCGGGGGCGGCAAGTCGCTGTGCTACCAGATCCCTTCGCTGGTGCGCGAAGGTTGCGGCATCGTCGTCAGCCCCCTGATCGCCTTGATGAAGGACCAAGTCGACGCGCTGCTGGAAGTCGGGGTGCGCGCCGCCTTCCTCAACTCCACGCTGGACGGGCGCGAGGCCTGGACCGTGGAGCGGCGTCTGCGCGAAGGCGACCTGGATCTCCTCTACGTGGCGCCCGAGCGCCTGGTCACCGACCGCTTCCTCACCTTGCTGGACGAGTCGCGCATCGCGCTCTTCGCGATCGACGAGGCGCATTGCGTGTCGCAGTGGGGTCACGACTTCAGGCCGGAATACCTGCAGCTTTCCGTGCTGCCGCAGCGCTATCCGCACGTCCCGCGCATGGCGCTGACCGCCACGGCGGACGCGCTCACGCGCCGCGAGATCCACGAGCGCTTGGCGCTGCAGGACGCGCGCGAGTTCGTCTCCAGCTTCGACCGGCCGAACATCCGCTACGAGATCGTCGAGAAGGACAACCCCCGCAAGCAGCTGCTGGCCTTCGTGCGGCGCCACGAGGGCGAAGCCGGCATCGTGTATTGCGGCTCGCGGCGCAAGGTGGACGAGACCGCCGCATGGCTGGCCGGCGAGGGCATGGACGCCTTGCCCTACCACGCCGGCATGAGCACCGACGACCGCAACCGCCACCAGGGCCGGTTCCTGCGCGACGAGGCCGTCGTGATGGTGGCGACCATCGCCTTCGGCATGGGCATCGACAAGCCCGACGTGAGGTTCGTCGCGCACCTGGACATGCCCAAGAGCGTGGAGGGCTACTACCAGGAGACCGGCCGCGCCGGCCGCGACGGGCTTCCGTCCGAAGCGTGGATGGCCTATGGGCTGCAGGACGTCGTGCAGCAGCGCAAGATGATCGACCAGTCCGAAGGCGGCGACGCCTATCGGCGCGTGTCGATCGCAAAGCTGGACGCGATGGTGGCGCTCTGCGAGGCGCCCGATTGCCGTCGCGTGCACCTGCTGGCGTACTTCGGCGAGTCCAGCCGACCCTGCGGCAATTGCGACAACTGCATCGCGCCGCCGCAGCGGCTGGACGTGACCGAGGCGGCGAGGAAGCTCCTGTCCTGCGTCTACCGCATCCGGCAGGCCTCCGGCACCAGCTTCGGCGGGCAGTACATCCTGGACGTGCTGCGGGGCGTGGATCAGGAGCGCATCCGCGGCAACGGCCACGATCGGCTGTCCACCTTCGGCATCGGCCGCGACCTGGACGAGCGCATCTGGCGCGCGGTGCTGCGCCAGTTGGTGGCCACCGGCGCCATCGAGGTCGATCACGAGCGCTACGGCGTGCTGGGCCTGACCGACGCCAGCAAGGCGGTGCTGCGCGGCGAGCAGCCGGTGGTGATCGCCCGGCGCGCGGCGCGCGCGGAGGACGCCGGCAAACGTGCGCGGGGGCGCAGCGCGGCCGACCGCCCGGCGCCGTCGGCCGCGGGCGCGCTGCTGGACGACACCGGGCGCACGGTCTTCGACCGGCTGAGAGCCTGGCGGCGGGATGCGGCCAAGGAGCACGGCGTGCCGCCCTACGTCATCTTCCACGACGCCACGCTGGCGGCGATCGCGGAGCGCCGGCCCGGGTCCCTGGACGAGCTCCGCTTCGTGCCGGGCGTGGGCGAGCGCAAGCTGGAGGCCTACGGCGACGCGGTGCTGGAGCAGATCGAACAGGCGCTGGCGGCGGGTTGAGGCGCGCCGCGCGGTGCCAACCGATCACCTGAAGACATCGACGAAACAGGAGACTGAACAATGGAACACCGACCGAAGGTCGCGATCGTCACGGGCGCCGGCACCGGCGTCGGCAAGGCCGCCGCGCGTGCATTGGCGCAAGCCGGTTGGAGCGTGGTGCTGGCCGGGCGGCGCGAGGCGCCGCTGCAAGCCGCGGTGCGGGACATCGCCGACAACACGGGCGGCGGCGCCGCGGCGCTGCTGGCGGTGCCGACCGACGTGGGCGACCCGGCGGCCGTGCGCACGCTGTTCGACCGCGCGGTGGCGGCGTTCGGGCGCGTCGACTTCCTCTTCAACAACGCCGGGATGGGTGCGCCGGCCGTTCCGATCGAGGAACTTTCGTTCGAGCAATGGAACGCCGTGGTCTCGGCCAACCTGACCGGCGCGTTCCTGTGCACGCAGCAAGCCTTCCGCGTGATGAAGGCGCAAAGCCCGCGCGGCGGGCGCATCGTCAACAACGGGTCGATCTCGGCGCATTCGCCGCGGCCGATGACCGCGCCCTACACCGCCACCAAGCACGCGATCACCGGGCTCACCAAGTCCACCGCGCTGGATGGGCGGGCGTGGGACATCGCGTGCGGGCAGATCGACATCGGCAATGCCGCCACCGAAATGACCGACCGCATGGCGGCCGGCATCTTGCAGCCCGACGGGTCCACGCGCATCGAGCCCCGCATGGAGGTCGACCATGTCGGCCAGGCGGTGCTGCAGATGGCCAGCCTGCCGTTGGAATCCAACGTGCTCTTCATGACCATCATGGCCACGAAGATGCCCTTCGTGGGGCGTGCCTAGGGCATCAGGCGGCCAGCCGCACCATCGGCATCGGAACGCCCAGGCGCTGCGCCTCGCGCTGTGCCCAGGGCGGCAGCTGCTTGCCGGAACGCGCATGCGCGCTCGCCAGGTCGGCCAGTCGCATCATCCGGGCCTCGTCGAGGATGAAGCCCCAATCGTGCGGCGGGGCATCGCCCGCGGCGCGGAGGGCATCGAAGTCGGCAGTGTTCATTCGTCTTGTCCGTCCAGGTTCATTCAACGTGTGCATGCCCTGTAGGTCGGGGCATCCACCGTGCCCATCAAGAGCGCGTCCGTCGCGCTCATCCAACGCCCGAGGACACGATGCGTCGATCGCGTCCCTCGTTCTTGGCCCGCGCCAAGGCTTCGGCGCAGCGTGCAGCGAAGAGATCGGCCGGTTCGCCTTCGGCACGAAGCGCGATGCCGATGGACGCGGTGATGCTGCCCACCGGTTCGACGAAGCCCTTGCGGCGGATCTGGATGCGCGCCATCCGTTCGATCCAGCGGTCCGCCAGGCGCGTGGCCTCGGCCAGCGACGTGTCCGGCAGCAGGAGCGCGAAACCGTTGCCGCTCCAGCGCGCCGCCAGCGCGGATAGCGGCACCGACTGCTGCAGGAGCTGGCCCACCGCCACGATGACCCGGTCGCCGAAGAGGTGCCCGTAGCTCTCGTTGAGCCGCGCGAAGCGGTCGATGTCCAGGATCGCCATGCAGGGCGTCCCCTCGGCTTGCGCCAATGCCCGCTCGAGCGCGACGCGGCTGGCCAGGCCGGTGAGCACGTCGACCAGCATCGGCTCGCCGCTGCGCTCCAGCTCGGCGCGCAGCTCGACGATGCGCTGCCGGCTCTGCTCCAGGCGGCCCTCGATGGCGCCGACCGCGGTCTCCATGCGCTGCGCTTCCAATTGCACCTTGGCCAGCAAGGCTTCGACGCCCGACACGCCGTGCGCATCGTCCAGCGCCATGCGGGAGCGGTGGATGCCGTCGCGGAAGGCGCGGGTGCGGTCGCCCGCCTCGCGCGCGGTGTCGGCGATCTCGACGGCGGCGCGCTCGATGCCGCCGCGGGCCAGCTCGATCGACGCGGTGTCGCTGTCGGCCACGTGCGCCAGGTACAACTCGCGCACCGCGGCGTCGTCCAGCGGCTCGGTGCGTGCGTCGATGGCGCGGTTCAGCTCGGCGTTTCCGCCCGAGGCGTACTCGTACCAGACCGCGTAGGTGAGCGGATGGAACGCCGCGGGATGACGGGTCATCCGCGCGATCGCCAGCCGAAGGATCTCGGCACTGCGCTCGATGGGTTCTGGATAGTGCATGGCCTGTCCATTATCGGCAGCGCCATGCGAGACCCCTCCACGCGCGGGCCCCACCGGGCGTTCGCGCGGTCCCGCTCGTCGGCAGGCCGCCCGTGCAGCCCGTCCCGGGCCGCGATCAGCGATTCGGGGCGGCCCGTTGGCGCGTCAGCGGACGGTCGTGCCGCCCGCGGCCGCCGGATAAGCGGACATGTCGCCGGGGCCGCGAACCGCTGCCGCCGCGCCCGCTGCCGACAGGTCGCCCGCGCCCGTGCCCGACGCGCTGGCGCCCGAGCCGAACCAGCCGCCCCCGCCGCCACCGAACCAGGATCCGCGCCCGCCGCTCGCGCACCCGCCCAGGCCGATCGTGATCGCCAGGGCCGTCGCCACCATCGCCGTCTTCTTCATCGCACGCCTCCCGAAACGCAAGGAACGCACCCCCGCGCGGCCGAACTGGCCGTGGGTGAATGCAAGGGTTTCGTAGCAAAGCGCGTGCACCGGTCCTGATCCGCCGGCATGCATCCTTCCGACCGGATCAGGTGCGCGTGAAGAGCAGGTCCCAGACGCCGTGGCCCAGCCGTACGCCCCGTTGTTCGAACTTCGTGGGCGGGCGCCAAGCCGGCCGGGGCGCGAAGCCGGTGCTTTCCTCGGCGGTGGCGGCCAGCCGCACCGGGCCGGCGGTATTGGCCAACAGGGGCTCGGCGCACAGCACCTCGAGCATCTGCAGCGCGTAGGGCGCCCAGTCGGTGGCGCAGTGCAGATAGCCGCCCGGCCGGATGCGCGAAGCCAGCAATGCCACGAAGGCCGGCTGGATCAGCCTGCGCTTGGCGTGACGGGCCTTGTGCCAGGGGTCCGGGAAGTAGACGTGCACGCCATCCAGGCGGTCGCGCGGGATCATGTCCCGCACGACCTCCACCGCGTCATGCTGAATCACCCGCAGGTTGGCGAGCCCGAGGTCTCCGATGCGGCGAAGCAGCGCGCCCACGCCCGCGGTGAAGACCTCCACGCCCAGGAAATCGGTGCAGGGGGTGGCCTGCGCGATGCGCGCGGTGGTCTCGCCCATGCCGCAGCCGATCTCGAGCACCAGCGGGGCGTCGCGGCCGAAGACGGCTTGCGCGTCGACCGGCGCGGCCGCGTAGGGCAGGCCCCAGCGCGGCATGAGGGTGGCGTGGGCCTGCTCTTGCGCCGTGGTGATCTTGCCCTTGCGCAGCGCGAAGCTGCGGATGTGCGTGCGCGCGTTGACGTGCGGCAGCAGCGCGCGGGCCTCCTCGGTGTCGGGAGGCGGCGCGTCGGACACGACGCGCATCAGCTTCGGCCCGAAGCGCCCGACGGCGTACCCGAGCCGGTCGCCGTGCCGATCATGCCGCCGGTGGGCGAGGAGGGTGAGGCCGAGTAGAGCTTGCGCGGCATGCGCCCAGCCAGGTAGGCCTCACGCCCGGCCTGCACCGCCAGGCGCATGGCACGCGCCATGCGGACCGGGTCGCGCGCCGCGGCCACCGCGGTGTTCATCAGCACGCCCGCGCAGCCTAGCTCCATCGCGATGGCCGCGTCGCTGGCCGTGCCGACGCCGGCGTCGACGATCACCGGCACCTGCGCCTTTTCCAGGATCAGCTGCAGGTTCCATGGGTTCAGGATGCCCATGCCGGACCCGATCAGCGAAGCCAGCGGCATCACCGCCACGCATCCCAGCTCTTCGAGGCGCTTGGCCTGGATCGGGTCGTCGCTGCAATAGACCATGACCTCGAAGCCCTCCTTGACCAGCACCTCGGCCGCTTGCAGGGTTTCGGGCATGTTGGGATAGAGCGTGTGCGGGTCGCCGAGCACCTCCAGCTTGACCAGCGTGTGGCCGTCCAGCAGTTCGCGCGCCAAGCGCAGCGTGCGGATGGCGTCGTCGGCGCTGTAGCAGCCGGCCGTGTTGGGCAGGTAGGTGATGCTGGAGGGCGGCAGCGCGTCCAGCAGGCTGGGCGCGCCCGCGTCCTGGCCGATATTGGTGCGGCGGATGGCGACCGTGACGATCTGAGCGCCGCTTTCCACGACGGCCTCGCGGGTCTGGTCGAAATCGCGGTACTTGCCGGTGCCGATGAGCAGGCGGGAAGTGAAGGTGCGGGCGCCGATGCGCAGGGTGTCTTGGTCCATCGGGGAATTCTAGCGGCCGCCTCGCCTGGACGGACGATGCCCCGTGGCGGGGGCTGCGGCACACTGGACAATCCACAGAGAGGAGCGCGCGTCATGCCCGATCCATCCGACCTTCCGCCACGCAAGCCGGAGCGCATCGAGCTGGTCGACGGCAGCCTCACGCGCTTGGGCGATGAGCTGCGCGAGCGCGGCCCCTTCGACCGGCTGGTGCTGGCCGAGGGCGACTCGTGGTTCGACTTGTTCACGCCGCTGCCGCTGCGCGAGGCGAACTTGCTCGAGGCGTTGCGGCTGCCGGGCCGATCGGCGATCGTCGACTGTGCCCGTATCGGCGATACCGCGGCCGCGATCGCTGGGGGGTGGCAGGCGGCCGCCACGGTCGACCTGCTGGACGACACGCCCTTCGACGCGATCCTGCTGAGCGCCGGCGGCAACGACCTCAAGAGCATCTTCGCGGCGCGTCTGGCTAGCGAAGTGATCGAGGCGCGCCGCCACGCGCAGCCGGCCGCGCGGCTGAAGTCGCGCGCCCGCGAGGCGCTCGCCGCGCGCGACCCGATCCACGACGTGGTCGACGCGATCGGCCGCTTCGTCCAGTTGCGCGACGGCAGCCGCCGCAACGCCCGCACGCCGATCGTGCTGCACGGCTACGACGTGTTCCAGCCGCGGCCGGCGCCGCCGCGCGTGATCGGCCTGGCGGGGCCGCGGGACGCTTGGATCTGGCCGATCCTGCGGCGCGCCGGCCTGGACGACACCGAGATGCTCGACGAAGTGCGGCAGGTGCTGGGGACGCTGGACGACGCGTTGCGCCGCGCTGTGGCGGGCTGGCCGGAAGTGCATCTGGTGCGGCAGGTCGGGACCTTGGCGCCGGCACCGGCCGGCAGCAACGGACCAGCCGGCGACTGGGCAGACGAGATCCACCCGTCCGAGCAGGGCTTCCGGAAGCTGGCGGCGCTGTGGAACCCGCTGCTGCAGTCGCTGCTGCGGCGGCCGAGACCGCCGAGCAATTAGCCGCTCGGCTACGCCTCAGCCGCCGCCCACCGCAACGACGATTTCCAGGCGGTCGCCGTCGGCCAGGTGCGTGGTTGCGTGCTGCGAGCGCGGCACGATCTCGCCGTTGCGCTCCACGGCGATGCGCTTGCCGGCGAAGCCGAGGCGCTCCAGGAGTGCGGCGAGGCTGGTCGAGGCGGCGTCGAGCTGGTGCGGTTCGCCGTTGATCAACAGGGTCATCGGGCGAAGATCCGATCAGTAGAGGGCGATGCCAGGAGTCTAGCGTTTTGGGTGTAGATCATCGTGGTGCTGACGTCGCTGTGACCCAGCAGTTCCTGCACCGTGCGGATGTCAACGCCCGACTGCAACAGGTGGGTGGCGAACGAATGCCGCAGCGTGTGGACCGTGACGCGCCGCGTGATGCCGGCGAGTCCGACAGCGGCTTTGCGCTGGCGCTGCACCTGCCGGGGATACAAGTGGCGCCTGCGGAGGACGCCGGAGCGTGGATCGGCCGCGTGCCGGTCGGCGGGAAACACCCAGAACCAGTTCCAACTGGCGCCGGCCCGGGGGAACTTCTTGTCAAGCGCATCGGGCATCGCGACGCCCGCACGGGAGGCGTCGCGGTCGCCCGTCCACAGGTGGTGGGCCGATGACAGCTGCGCGCGCAGGGGTGCTTGAAGCGCGGCCGGCAGCATCACCACCCGGTCCTTTCCGCCTTTACCCTCGCGGACCACGATCGCCTGCCGGTCGAAGTCGACGTCCTTCACGCGTAGCGACAGCCCTTCCATCAAACGCATGCCTGTCCCGTACAGCAGCCGAGCGACCCGTTGAGGCGTGCCACTCATCCGATCCAGCAGCGCCGCGGTTTCGTTGGGCGTGAGGACGGAGGGTATACGCCGGGCGGACCGAGGCCGTTCCAGGCCGTCCAGCCAGGGCAGTTCGAGGCCGAGTACCTCACGGTAGAGAAACAACAGCGCGCATAGCGCCCGCTTGTGCGTGGAGGCCGAAACCTTGCGCTCGACCGCCAGATGCGAAAGGAACGCCTCGACCTCGGGGGCCGCCGGTTCGCGCGGGTGCCTCAAGCCTGCCCATCGGATGAAAAAGCGTATCCAATAGACCTAGGCTGCCTCGGGGCGAAGGCTGCAGTGCAGGTAGCGGATGCGTTCGCGGACCTGGTCGAGGAGGCGTGTGGCGCGAAGGGGTGGGCGGGAACGGGGGCGGAACGAGAGGTCACCCAGGAATCGTGCGGCGCAACGAAGCCGGGGTCCATTCGGCGAAACGGATGAGGTTGCCAGGCCATTGTGCGGCCTGAGTCGAGTTAGGCGGCAGACGGAAGGCTCGGGCCTTGTTTGGCAAGGGTGTCATGCGGAACGCCCTAGCAGGTTCGGTGGCAATGCGCTAAGTTAGGCGACAAGTTTTGCAATCTGAATTGAAGCTAGCTTGCACCGCCGAGTGCAGATCGGCGCTGTGGCCGCCGGGGATGTATCTTGATGGCCAAACAAGCTTGCCGGGTGCGTCATGAGCCAGACTGTCGAACTGATGGAGCGAATCACCGTCAACCCCGCGCAGTGCGGAGGCCGCCCGTGCGTGCGCGGCATGCGCATCCGGGTCAGTGACGTACTGGATTTACTTGCTGCCGGATTAACGCCTGCTGAGATCGTCGAGGAGCTTCCAGACCTCGAGCCGGCGGACGTTTCGGCATGTCTGCGCTTTGCGAGCCGACGTCTCGCGCATCCCGTGCTGGCAGCGTAACGACGCTCGCCCCAGACCGCAGCGCGGGAATTAGATGCTGGTCTGGATCGACGCCCAACTCTCGCCGGCGCTCGCAGCGTGGATGCGGCGCGACTTGGGGATCGACGCGTACGCGGTGCGCGACGTCGGTTTGCGCGACGCCGAGGATCCCCTGATCTTTGCACGGGCGCGCGAAGCGAGTGCCGTGGTGCTTACGAAGGATCGAGACTTTCCGGAGTTGCTGGAGCGTTACGGCCCGCCGCCTCAAGTAGTGTGGGTGACGTGTGGAAACACGTCCAACGCGTTTCTTCGAGCCCTTCTCGCGAGCAAGTGGTCACAGGTTGCCGCGTTGCTCTCAGCGGGTGAGCCGCTTGTTGAGATTGGTGAACGTGCCAGCTAACTTGTCGTTGCAACGGACGCTTGACCCCGCGTCGTCCCGGCTGCCGCCGGGCCATCGCAACGTCAAGCGCCGCTGAACTCAAACGTTAGACGGCACAAATCGCCGCTTTCTTCCCACTCGCACTCATGAATACACGAAGAGCCCTGCTGCTAGTCGCTTCCCACAGCGCTTTCGCTGCATCCGGCTTTGCGGCAGGCATCTATGCGCTTCCGATCCTGATCGCGCCAGCCGCCCCGACCGTCGAGGAATTGAAGGCAGCAACATCTGAAGTTCAGTTCACGGGTACGTTCAAGCGGGACTTGAAAGACAGTGACGCGCTGCATTGGGGTGAAGGCGTCGTGTCCATTGCCCCAAAGGCAGTCTCACTAGCCGGCAGGCTAGCCCCGGGCCCGGACTACAAGCTCTACTTGTCGCCGCAGTTCGTCGAGACCGAGGCAGACTTCATTCGCCTCAAGAGCAGCATGGCGCGTGTGGGCGACGTCAAGACCTTCGAAAATTTCGTCGTTCCAATTCCTGCTGGCATCGAGCCTTCCAAGTACACAGCAGTGGTGGTCTGGTGCGAAACCTTTGCTCAGTTCATCACGGCGGCAAAGTACAGGTAGTGCCGAGGGCCGCCGTCGCCCGCTTGGCTCGAACGTTAGACCACATGAAAGCCCTCCTCGTCATCGCCAACCCAGGGTCATCCAGTTTCAGTCACGCCATGGCGACGGTGGCCGAGAGCGCCTTGGCCGAACAAGGCTGGATCATCGTTCGACACGACCTGTACGCCGAGGGGTTCAACCCCGTGCAACCTACAGGCGAACAGTCGAACTCGACATCGGATGACGTCTTGGTTGAGCAGCACTGCAAGGACCTGGCGACGGCCGATCTCATCCTCGTGTTCCACCCGAACTGGTGGAGCCAGCCGCCAGCGATCCTCAAGGGTTGGATCGACAGGGTCTTCCGGTTGAACACGGCCTATGCCTACCCGCCAGGCACAGGTTACGAGGGAGTTCCAGTCGGCCTGCTGAAAGCTCGTCAGGCCCTCGTGTTCAACACCTCGAACACGCCCTTGGAACGCGAGGCCGCAGTTTTTTGCGATCCACTCGAGTCACTGTGGCGAACAAGCGTCTTTGGGTTGTGCGGCGTCGACAACGTGGTGCGCCGAGTGTTCGCGCCTATCGCGACAAGCACGCAGGATCGGCGGGAAGTCTGGTTGGCCGAGGTGGTGGCGCTGGTGCGCCATGCGGCCCGACCCCTCGATCGAGGCGAGGCCCAATGGCCAGCCACCAGGCCCGCCTGACCTCGAGCGTTTGGCGCCGCCAGAGAATAGTTCGCGCGTAAGGACAGCCATGCCAGCAAGTCGAATGTCCAGGTTCGAAGTCTTTGTCGGCACGTGGAACACGACTGGCGAGGTACTCGAAACAGAAGTAAACACAGCCGGATTCTTGTCTGCCACGGACACCTATCGATGGTTGCCGGGCAAGCACTTCATCGTGCACGATGTCGACGCGCGCTTTGATGGCCAGCCAACTCGATCCATGGAAGTAATGGGATTCGACTCTTCCAAGAATCAGTACTTCGCAAGATCATCCGACGATCAAGAGTTGGTCCGCGCCTGAGACTCGCAGCCATGCGCGCAGCGGCGGCTAACCTTTTTCATCGAAAGGACGCTTTCCACGCTGGCCGGCCCGCTAGCGCAGCCTGCCCGTCGCATCAAACGCCCCAACGCTCAGGCGCTAGTTCCACTACCAACGTCATCAGATCGTGAAACGCTTCTTGGTCGCAATCCCAACGCGCAATGGCGGTGTCGAGCTGCACGCGATGAAGGAATGGCTGCGCCAGCACCCGGCGGCCGTGCCCCCCGGCTTGGATGCGACGTCGAGTACTTCTCACCGCCCCAGAGATGGCTTGAGGTCTTTAGGCTGGAGCGTCCAGGATTCGGACTCGGAGGTGCGCTTGGTTCGGCCCGAGGATGCCGACAAGGAGGCCGTGTTGACCTTCTCGCCCCTTTCGGCCGGCCTGATCGCAGTCGAAGACGGCATGCCCGTCGGCGCATGGGCGCCCACATGCTGAATGTCTTGGGCCACCATGCGCACACCTTCGGCGACGAGCGCATCCATTGCGGCACGGCCACGGCAGCGAGCTCGTTGAAAAAGGGTGGCCGGTCACAACTGGACGTGTTCGAGCACGAAGGCCATCGCATCGGGATCTTCGCCAGGAAGACCGAGTCACGCATCGGCATGAGGACGGCATGACATCGACGCAGATGCACGAACTCGCCCGCACCGCGAACCTGGGTCCGAAGTCGGCCCGTGCCCTTGTTGGCGCGGGCGTCTGTTCGCTCGCTCAGCTCCGACGCCTGGGTTCGGTAGCGGCATACGCGAAGGTGAAGCGGCACGACCCGACCGTCAGTCTCAACTTGTTGTGGGCGTTGGAAGGAGCCATTTCAGGACTGCACTGGCAGGTGGTGGCCAGGGAGCATCGCACCAGCCTCTTGCTGGCGCTCGACGCCCTGCAGGATGGGGCATAAGCTCTTCCTCATACCGTGCATCGGGCTCCTTGGCAGACATCAGCATGAGTACAGCAGTCGACGGCACGCTCGTCTCCGCGCGCCGGCCGGTGGTTGAAGCCCACGCTGGCCGAGCGCCGTACCACGGTCCCGAAACCGTCGTGGCCGCGCAAGTGTCGGCGGACACGCCTGCGCCGCGCGTCTCCACCGATCCCGGAGCCGGCGAATCTGCCGCCAACGTCATCGCCCTTCGGGCGGTGCTGGTGCTGAGTTCGCTCGCGGTCGCAGTCGTCGCGTGGCTGGCAACTGTAAGTCTGCCGCAGCCCATGGATGCCGAACTCGCCACGCTCCTGCGCGGCATGGCCGCGATCAAGGGCGTGCTGGGCGTCGCGGCGGCGGCGCTAGTGTGGTGGCGGCTCGGCCAGCCGGTGTCGGTGCGTGTCGCCGTCGCCTACATCGCCTGCATCGGGCTTCTCGTCGTCGGCGCCGTGCTCATCTGGCAGCTCGCGTTCCTCTCGGTCGCAGCAGGCCTGTTCCACGTCGGCGCGTTCGCCGGCTTGGTCGTCGCATTCCGCGAAGGCCGTCATCTCCGAATCGGCGCGCCCACATGCTGACCATCACCGCCGTGATCCGCGCCAAGGCGGGCAGCGAAGACGTCATGCGGGACGCATTGCTCGCCGTGGCCGACCATGTCCGCGCCAACGAGCCGGACACCGTCGGGTTTTTCGTGTCGCAGGACGTGGCCGACCCACGGGTGTTCACCACGTACGAACGCTTCGTCGACCAGGCCGCGATGGATCGCCACAACGCCAGCGCAGCGACCGCGCAGTTCTTCGCGGTCGCCAAGCCGCTTCTGGACGGGCCGGTGACGCTGGTGACCTGCCGCGAGGTGTCGGCCAAGGGCTGACGCGGCGTCGCGACCGGCGCCCATCCGCGAAGCGTCGGCGTCGCGGCAACGGGCAACCGGGATCGGTTAAAATACGCGCCCGCCGCGGGTGTAGTTCAATGGTAGAACGGCGGCTTCCCAAGCCTCAGACACGGGTTCGATCCCCGTCACCCGCTCCAGGCGCCGCATGCGGCGCTCGCGCCTCCATCCCTTGCGCCTGCTGCCGCCAGCTCAGCCCGGCTTGCGGAAGATCACCAGGTGCTGCCACGGCAGCCCGGACCCGGTCCGTTCCCACCGCAGCCCCGACGCCTCGGCCTCGCGCCGGACCTGCGCCTCGGTCATGCGGTGCAGCGGCAGGATCGGCACGGCCGGATCTTCGGCCCGGTACTCGACGAAGGCCACGCGGCCGCCGGGCTTCAGCGCCGCGACGATCCGATCGAGCATCTCCCGCGGATTCTCGAGCTCGTGGTAGACGTCGACCATCAGCACGAGGTCGACGGCGCCAGCCGGCAGCCCCGGGTCCAACCCGGTGCCGAGCACCGTCCGCACGTTCGCCACGCTCAAGCTTTTCAGCCGCGCCTGCAGCTGCGCGAGCATCTCCGGCTGCACTTCGACGGCCCACACGGTGCCCGTCGGTCCGACGCGTGCCGCCATGCGCGCGGCGTGGTAGCCGATGCCGGCGCCGACATCCGCGACCACCATCCCTGGCGCCAGACCGAGCTGCTCGATCATGCGGTCGGGCTGCTCTTCGCGCTCGCGCTCGGGGCGCTCCAGCCAGCCGGCGCCGCGGTGGCTCATGATCCGCGCGATCTCGCGGCCCATGTACGTCTTGCCGATGCCGTCGCGGCTGGGCGCGACCTCCCCGTAGGCGCGCGGATCGGCGGACGGGCCGGCCGCGGACGGCGAGGGCGGAGGCGATGCAGGCGCGGGTGCGGGTGCGGCGGCCGCGGCCTCGCGGTCCGGACGCGCCGAGCAGCCGATCGGCGCAGACGACAAGAGGGCGGTGACAGTGATGGCCAGGGCGGCCGAGCGGAGCGGGCGAGCAGGCGTCATGGGGCGGATTGGTATGGCCGGGTCGTCGAATCCTCCGGATTCTGCGCCGGGCGCGTTGCCTGCCTCCGGCGAATCCATGCGGCCCGCCGGGTCCGCCGGACTCCGACCATGAACCGACCGACGCCGCTCCGATTTCCGCGCTCTCTCCTCTCGGCTCATGAGGCCCTAAAGGCCCACACGGCCCGCACGGCCCACACGGCCCGCACGGACCGCGCGGCCGTCGCGCGCCGCGGCGCGATGATGACCTGCCTGCTCGCGGCCGCGGTCGGGCTGTCCGGCTGCGGCGACGGCGGCGGCGGGGTGAGCGTCGGTGGCGGCGTGGGGGTCGGCGGCGGTGGAGTGGGCGTGGGCGCCGGCATCGGCGTCGGCGGCTTCGGCGCGGGCGTGGGGGTCGGCCCCGGCTTCATCCAGCCGATGGTGCTGGAGGTGCGCGCGTTGCGCTCGGACGCCATCCAGTTGGCCTGGACGGGCCGCGGCGACGCGGTCGGCTACGTGCTGTTGCGCAACGGCGCCGAACTGCTGCGCACCGCTGGCTTCACCGGCATCGACCGACCGCTCGTGCAGGGCCAGACGTATTGCTATCGCGTGCTGGCCGTGCTGGGCGACAACTCGACATCCAGCACCAACGAGGTGTGCATCGTTCCGCCTCGACCGGACGCGTTGGACCAGCCGATCATCCCGTGAGCGCCTCCACCCGAACGGCGCAGAACTTGAACTCCGGGATCTTGGCCACCGGGTCCAGGGCCGCGTTGGTCAGCAGGTTGGCCGCGGCCTCGCGGTAAGCGAACGGCAGGAAGACGTTCCCGCGCGCGACCGCCTCGGACACGCGGGCATCGCATTCGATGGTGCCCCGGCGCGACGTGACGCGCACCGGATCGCCAGGAGCGACTCCCAGCGCGCGTGCGTCGTCCGGGTGCAGCAGGACGGTCGCGGCCGGCTCGATCGCGTCGAGAACCGCGGCTTCTCGCGTCATGGTGCCGGTGTGCCAATGCTCCAACTGGCGGCCGGTGATCAGCACGAAAGGCCATTGCGCATCGGGCAATTCGTCGGCGGGCGTCCAGTCGGCCGCCACCAGCGTGGCCCGGCCCGTCGCGGTCGGGAACCGGTCGACGAAGACCACCGGCTGGCCGGCAGCGTCCTCGTCCGCGCAGGGGTACACGGCGGCACCGTCGCGATTCAACCGTGCCCACGAGATGCCCGCGATCGACGGCATGGTCGATCGCATCTCCTCGTACACGCGGCCCACCGCATCGGAATCGGCGCGCCAGCCGGGACGGGACGATGCGCCATCCGGCCAGTAGCGCCACGGCAGTCCCATCCGCCTGCCGATCTGCTCGATCGCCCAGAGGTCTTGGCGCGCGTCGCCCGGCGGGTCGAGCGCGGCGCGGCCGATCTGCACCAGGCGGTCGGTGTTGGTGTAGCTGCCGACCTTCTCGGCGTGCGCCGAGGCCGGCAGCACGACGTCGGCCAGCACGGCGGTCTCGGTGAGGAAGATGTCCTGCACCACCAAGTGGTCCAGCCGCGCCAGCGACGCCCGCGCATGCGCCAGGTCGGGGTCGGACATGGCCGGGTTCTCGCCGACGATGTACATGCCGCGCACGCGGCCCTCGTCGATGGCGTGCATGATCTCGACCACCGTCAGGCCCGGGCGAGGGTCCAGCGGCGATGCCCACATCGCCTCGAACCAGGGCAGCACGTCGGCGGCGGCCACGCGCCGGTAGTCGGGCAGCATCATCGGGATCAGGCCGGCGTCCGAGGCGCCCTGCACGTTGTTCTGGCCGCGCAGCGGATGCAGCCCGGTGCCGGGGCGGCCGATCTGGCCGCTCAGCATCGCCAGCGCGATCAGGCAGCGCGCGTTGTCGGTGCCGTGCACGTGCTGCGAGATGCCCATGCCCCACAGGATCATCGAGGCGCGTGCGGTGGCGTACAGCCGGGCCACTTCGCGGATCGTGGTCGCGTCGATGCCCACGATGGGCGCGATGCGTTCGGGCGCGTAGTCGGCCACGCGCGCGGCCAGCGCCTCGAAGCCCTGCGTGCGGCGCGCGATGAAGCTTTCGTCGACCAGGCCTTCGTGCACGATCACGTGCAGCAGCGCATTGAGCAGCGCCACGTCGGTGGACGGCCGGAACTGCAAGTAGTGCGTGGCGTGTCGGCCCAGGTCGCTGCGGCGCGGGTCGGCCACGATCAGCTTGGTGCCGCGCTTGACCGCGTTCTTGATCCAGGTGGCGGCCACGGGGTGGTTGACCGTGGGGTTGGCGCCGATCACCAGCACCACTTCGGCGTGCTCGACGTCCGCCACGGGGTTGGACACCGCGCCGGAGCCCACGCCCTCCAGCAGCGCCGCGACGCTGGACGCATGGCACAGCCGCGTGCAGTGGTCGACGTTGTTGGTGCGGAATCCCGTGCGCACCAGCTTCTGGAAGAGGTAGGCCTCCTCGTTGCTGCCCTTGGCACTGCCGAAGCCGGCCAGCGGCACGTCCGGCGGCAGGCCGGGTGGTGCGCCCGGCCGGTCGCCCGCCTGCGCCAACGCCTCGTCGCGCAGGCGAGCCAAACCGCCCGCGGAACGCTCCAGCGCCTCTTCCCAGGTGGCTTCGCGGAAGAGGCTGAACGGATCGAGCTCGCCGCGGGCCGCGCGGTCGATGTCGGCCGGGTCCTTCGGCACTCCGGCGCGTCGCACCAGCGGCTGCGCGAGACGGCGCGGGCTGGTGACGTAGTCGAAGCCGTAGCGGCCTTTGACGCACAGCCGCCCGTGGTTGGCCGGGCCGTCGCGCCCGTCCACCCAGAGGATGCGGCGTGCCGTGGCAGGTGCCCCGGCGTCCGTCATCGCCGGAGCGGAATCCGGCGATCCGGCAGGCGCATCGGCCACGACGTTGTAGGTGAGCTGGCAGCCCACGCCACAGTACGGGCAGACCGAATCGACCTGCTCCACGGCCGCGCCCACGGGCAGCGCCACGCGCCCCTGGCGGGCCTGCGTGGTGCGCTCGGCCAAGGTGGCCGGTGCCAAGGCACCGGTCGGGCAGGCCTGCACGCATTCGCCGCAGGCCACGCAGGTGGACACGCCCATCGGGTCGTCCAGGTCGAACACGATCTTGGCCTGCTCGCCGCGGTAGGCCAGCCCGATCACGTCGTTGACCTGCTCCTCGCGGCAGGCCCGCACGCAGCGGCCGCACTGGATGCAGGCGTCCAGGTCCACCGAGATGGCCGGGTGCGTGGCGTCCTGCGGCCGCTCGAACGCGGCGCGCCCGTCGCGCATGGGGAAGCGCGGTGCGCCCACCCCCAGGCGAGCGGCCCAGTCGTGCAGCTCGGAGCCCGGCAGCGGCCGCGCGGCGCCCGCATCGGACAGCAGCAGCTCCACCACCAGCTTCTGCGAGGCGCGCGCGCGCGCGCTGGATGAATGGACGCGCATCTCCGGCCGCGGCGCGCGGCAGCACGAGGCGGCCAGCACGCGTTCGCCTTCGACCTCCACCACGCAGGCGCGACAGTTGCCGTCGGGCCGCAGGCCGTCGGCGTGGCAAAGCCGCGGGATGTCGACGCCATGGCGCTGCGCGGCTTCGAGGATGGTCTCGCCAGGCAGCGCGTCGAGCGCCGCGTCATCGAGGAAAAAGCGGATCATGGGGTTCCACCTTCCAGCTCGTGCGCGAAATAGCGCATCACGCAGCGGATCGGGTTGGGGGCGGCCTGGCCCAGGCCGCAGATGGACGCATCGGCCATCACGGTGCAGAGCTCGTCCAGCAGGCCGCGGTCCCAGTGGGGCGCGTCCATGAGCGCGACCGCCTTCGCGGTGCCGGAGCGGCAGGGCGTGCATTGGCCGCAGGACTCGTCGCGGAAAAAGCGCATCAGGTTGCGCGCGGCATCCACCGCGCGGTCCTGCTGGGACAGCACCACCACCGCGGCCGAGCCGATGAAGCAGCCGTGCTCGGCCAGCGTGTCGAAGTCCAACGGCAGGTGAGCGAGCCGCGCGGGCAGGATGCCGCCCGAGGCGCCGCCGGGCAGGTAGGCGTACAACGCATGGCCGGGCAGCATGCCGCCGCAGTGCTCGTCCACCAGTTCGGCCAGCGTGATGCCAGCGGGGGCGAGCTTGACGCCCGGCGAGCGCACCCGCCCCGACACCGAGAAGGACCGCAAGCCCTTGCGGCCGTGCCGTCCATGGGCGCCGAAGGCGGCGTCGCCGCGCTTAAGGATGTCGCGCACCCACCAGAGCGTCTCGAGGTTGTGCGCCAGCGCGGGACGCCCGAAGAGGCCGACCTGGGCCACATAGGGCGGCCGCAGGCGCGGCATGCCGCGCTTGCCTTCCAGGGATTCGATCAGCGCGCTCTCTTCGCCGCAGATGTAGGCGCCGGCGCCGCGGCGAAGCACGATGCGTGGCAGCCCGGGCGCCGGCGGGTCGCTTGCCAACGAAGCGATTTCCTGCTCCAGCGCATGGCGCAGCGCGTGGTATTCGTCGCGCAGGTAGATCCAGCAGGACTCGGCGCGCACGGCCCAAGCCGCCACCAGCATGCCTTCCAGGAAGCGGTGCGGGTCGCGTTCCAGGTAGTGGCGGTCCTTGAACGTGCCCGGCTCGCCTTCGTCGATGTTGACCACGAGCAACCGGGGCGCGGGTTCGGCGGCGACGATGCGCCACTTGCGCCCGGCTGGGAATCCCGCGCCGCCCAGGCCGCGCAGGTTGGCCGATTCCAGCGCGCCGAAGACGCGCTCGCGCGTGGCCGTGGCCGCTTCGGTGCCTTGGTCGTCGGCAGCAGCCAGGGCCGCGAGCAGCCCGTATCCGCCGGATTCGCGGTAACGCGCGTAAGCCCGCCCGTCGCCGAGCGCCTCGGGCGGCTCGGCGTGCGTGCGGCCCTCGCGCAGCGCGTCCGCCACGGCTGCGGGCGTGGCCGGGCCGAAGGCGTTCTGTCCCACGCACACCGCTGGCGCCTCCGCGCAGCGCCCGATGCACGGCGCGCGCAGCACCCGGACCCCGGCTGGGGCGCTGGCCGCGAGTTCCGCGTGCAGCGCATCGGCACCCGCCATCTGGCAGGCGATCGAGTCGCAGACCCGCACCGTCACGGCGGCCGGCGCGGGCGCGTCGTCGTCGAGCAGGTCGAAGTGGTGGTAGAAGCTGGCGACTTCGTAGACCTCCGCCATGGGCAGCCGCATCAGGTCGGCCAGCGCGACCAGCGCCGGTCGGCGCAGCCCGCCGTCGGCGTCTTGCAGGCGATGCAGGCATTCGATCAGCAGGTCGCGAGGCGGCTCGGTGGCGCCGACGCCGAGGAGGGCGGCCACGCGGGCGCGCTCGCCGCGGTCGACCCCACGCCCCTTGGGGCCTGTGCGCGGGCGTCGGTCGCGAAGCGGTCGTTCGGTCTGTTGCGTCATGTGTTCCGACTGCAGGGCTGTGCGCGTCATGCTATCAGCGTGGCCGACCGACGGCCCGCGGCTGGCGCCTGCCGACCGTCGGCCGGCCTTCTGCGGACGGCGCGGCGACTCGGTAGGCTGCCGGCAGGAGCGCGCCGATCCTGCGGTGCGCACATGTTCCGAGAAACGCCTTGCGTAGTCGCTTCGAGCCATTTCGCGGAAGCCTGTTGTCGTCGATCGCGTTGATCGCGGGCCTGGGTGCTTGGGCGCCGTCGCACGCTTCGCTGGTCGTGGTGCCGGACCCGGTGCGCACGCCGCGGGTCGAGGCGGTCGCCGCTCGCGGCACCGAGCCCCGCAACCCGAAGTTGAGCAACGCTCGTCCGGCTTCGCCTTCGGCCAACGAGCAACGACAGACCGAGCAGCGCTGCCTGGAAGAGCTGATGCTGTATTCGCTCGGCGACCCGCACGGCACCGGCGCGAGCAACCGCCGATTGCGCTGCGACTGATCCTGCCATGCCGCTTCACCCATCGATGTCCTCGCGTCTTCCGAAGTTCCTGGACCTGCGTCCCGCCCGACTGGCCGTGCTCGCCGTGGCCGCCTCGCTGGCCTGCGGCTGCGCGGCGGTGCCGGCACCGGCGCCGGCGCCGGTGCCGGTCCAACGTCCGTTGCCACCCGAGTCGCCGCTCGCCCGCGAGGCGGCCATGCAAGCGCTCGCTGCGGACCTGTCGCACCAACTGCTGGCCGTCGGCCTGGCGGGCGCCGACGGGCGCGAGGCCGCGATGGCGATAGACGCCTTCATCGACGCGGCCAATGGTTGGCCGGCACGCGCGCCGCAACAACTGCAGGATTCGTTGGTGGTCCGCCTGGCGCAGGAGCTTCAAGCGCTGCGGTTGGTGCCGCTGTCGGCCGCCGAGCTCGGACGTGCTCGCTTCCTGCTGGCCGGCAGCGTCTCGACCGAGGTCCGCCAGGGGCAGCCGACCTTTCGCGTGGCCGTGGCTGCGATCGACCTGTCGAGCGGGCGGGTGGCGGCGCAATCGTCCGCATGGATCGCCGACCGCGACCTGGACATGACGCCCGCGCCGGCCTGGCAGGACAGCCCGGTGTTTCCCAACGACGCGACCACGCGCGGGCTCATCGCGACGACGCGAGCCGCGGCGGGCACGCCTGCCGATGCGGCCTGGCTGGCGCACCTGCCGGCGCACGCGGCGCTGTCGGACGCGCTGCAGGCCGCGCCGGCCGATGCGCGTGGCGCGTTGGCGCAGGCGCTGCGCGTTGCCGCCGGGGCGCCCAGGGCGGTGCGGACCCTGTCGGCGATCTACATGCAGCAGCTGCGTGCGGGCAACGCGGCAGAGGCGGAACGCACGTTCGGCGAGCTGGTCGCGGCCGCTTTCGCAGAGGGCAACCTGTCCATCCGGCTGCTGTTCGCGGTGAACTCGACCGCCTTCATGGACGAGGCGCGGCTGGGCCAGCAGTACCGCATTTGGCTGCGCCAGCTGGCGCTTCACCTGTCCCGCACGCGTCAGTGCATCGAGGTGCTGGGCCACAGCAGCCGCAGTGGCGAAGAAGGCTACAACGAGCAGCTGTCCCTGGCGCGGGCCGATGCCGTGCGGCGGCTGCTCGGACAGCATGCATCGGCGGCGCGGGACCTGACCCGAGTCACGGGCAGAGGCTTCCGCGAGAACATCGTCGGGACCGGCAGCGACGACGCGCGCGACGCGATCGACCGGCGCGTCGAGTTCAGGATCGTGCCTTGCGCGGCGCGCCGTCCGGAATGAACGCCGACCGTTCCTCGCGGGCGCCAAGGCTGGTGCTGCGCGTGCTGCGCGGACCGCTCGAAGCCGGAGCGGCCGACCGCGACCAGATGGTCGAGATCCCCGACATGGGTGGCACCGTGGGCCGCGGCGTGGATTGCACGCTGGTGCTGCCCGACCCTGCCTGCCACGTGTCGCGCGTGCAGGCCGAGATCGGGCCGCTGGGGGCCGGGTGGGGGCTGCGCGACCGGGGCAGCGCGTTGCAGACGCTGGTGCGCGGCTTGCCGGCTGGCCGCGAAGACCGGCCGACGCCACTCGCCGACGGCGATCTGGTCGCGATCGGCGATTGGGAGCTTCGGGCCGAGATCGGGGACGCGCCCGCTTGGGCGGCGCCCGACGAGATCGGCCGCACCGTGTACGCATGGAAGGTGGCGGGTGGCGCCATCGTGGACTTCGACACGCCGCTGGCCGGGCTGTCGTCGACGTCGTTGCCGCCTCCTTCGGCGGACCCGCCATCGAGATCGCCGCACGCCGACCGATCGCAAGCGCTGCTCGGTCTGTTGTTGCGAGAGCTGGCCGAAGCCGTGGCGAGGCTGCCCGAGGCGCCGGAAGAGGCGGGTCGTCCGAACCCGCTGCGCGCGATCGACCCGCTCGCCGCGCTGATGGCCATGGACGACCGGGCCGCCCGCGCCACGCTGGAGGCGGCGTTCGACCGGCTGCGCCGCGCCGCTGGTTCGGGCGTCTGAGGGGCGCTGGGCATGGCGGGCCGGATGCGCATCGACATCGCCGCGGTATCGCGCACCGGGCCGCGCGCGCGCAACGAAGACGCGCATGCCTGGCGCGACGACGGTTCGCATGCCTGCATGGTGGTGTCGGACGGTGCCGGCGGCCATGGTGGCGGACAGGTCGCGGCACGCATCGCGGTCGACACCGTGATGCAGGCGTTCGGCCGGCAGCCGCGTTCAGCCGTCGACGGGCTGCGTGCGTTGGTGGACGAGGCCAACCGCGCGGTGGTGCGTGGGCAGCAGGCATCGGCCGAGGTGGCCGACATGCGGGCGACGGTGGTGCTGCTGGCGATCGACGCCGATGCGCGTCTGGCCCGGTGGGCGCACGTGGGCGATTCGCGTCTGTACGTGCTGCGCGACGGTCGGGTCCACAGCCGGACGCGCGACCATAGCCTGGCCCAGACGCTGATCGATGCCGGCCTGGCCGACGAGAGCCTGCTGCACGCGCCGGCCCGTGGCGTGCTCACCGCGTCGCTCGGAGGGGCGGAGGCAGGCGAGGCCCGCGTGTCCGCGCCGCTGACACTGATAGCCGGCGACGCGCTCCTGCTGTGCACCGATGGCTTGTGGGAGCGGCTGGACGATGCGCAACTCGTCCGGGCGCGCGACATCGCGGAGACGGCCGCCGACTGGCTCGCGCGCATCGAGGCGGTCGCGGATCCGTCGGGCGACCGCGACAACGCGACGGCGCTCGCCGTCATCTGGAACGGCTAGCCCGGAGCAGCGAGCCTGCAAAGGCTAGCGAGCGACTTCCATCAGTTCGATCTCGGCCGCCGCATAGGCGTCGCACTCCGGAGACGCGGCAGGGCACTCCGTGCGGCCGAGCAGGACGGCATCGCCTTGCCGTGCCGCGGCGGCCAATGCCCGCGGTTCGAACGACGAGAACGGCCGGCCCGCGACCAGCCCCACGCCGCTCCAGTCGCGCCGTACCGGCGAGACGATGGCGACCAATCGGTTGGTGCCCACGGGCCCTGCAGCTTCGATCGCCCACCCGGCCCGCGGCAACACCAGGCGGCGTCCGGCACGGACGCGGTTGTCCGCATCGATCGCGTTCGGGAAGAGCTGCGCCACCTGCGCGCCGTCGGTCCCGATCGCGAAAACGTACAGGAAGCCGTCTTGGTCGGTGTCCAGGACCAATCGAGCACGGTCGCGCCCGATCCGAAGCTGCGTACGGTCTGCGGTGAAGTCCAGTCGCGCATCGCTGCGGCGCGCCGATCGGATCACGTCGAACAGGCGTGCCGGCGCTGCCGCCTCGGAGACGGGCATCGCGGTCCTCGGCGGTTCCGGGGCCGTCGCCGGAGCGGGGAGGGCGGGGCGGCCTGGGGTTGCGGTCGCCGCCCCGTTCTTGGCGGCAGGCAGCGTGCCTGACGCTGCCCCATCGTCGCGGGTCGGCACCCACGCCGCGACGCCGAGCGCGACCAGTCCGGCCAGAGCGGCCAGCGCCATGGGCATCCGTGCCGGCGGCCCCCGTCGCGCATCCACGCCTGGCGTCGGCGGCCTCTCGTGCGCCGCCTCGATCCCTGCCGCCTCGACTTGAGCCGCCTCGACGTGAGCCGCCTCGACGTGAGCCGATTCGACCTGAACCGATTCGACCCGTGCCGCTTCGACCTGGGCGGCCTCGATTCCCGGCGGCTGCGCCGGACCTGTCCTCGCATCCTTGGGCGCGGTCTGCGTGGGCTCATCGCGAGCGCTGGACGGCGTCGGCGAAGCGGGATGCGCCGATTCGGCGCTGCCCGTGAGCTCCAGGTCGGCCAGGAGCGCCGCGACCGACGGCGTGCGCGCTTCGGGCCGCACCGCCATCGCCCGGTCGATCGCCTGCAGGAAGCCCGGCGAATAGCGCCCCTTGGCCACTTCGGCCAGCGGCGGCAGCTTGTCCTCGATGAGGCGAGCCACCGCGGCCACCGGCGTGCGCCCGGTGATCGCGTGGTAGACCACCGCCGCCACCGCGTACACATCGGTCCACGGGCCTTGGCGCGCGCCGGGCATCTCCGCGTACTGCTCGATCGGCGCGAAGCCGGGCTTGAGGATGACGGTGAGCGCCTGCGTCATGTCGCCGATGACGCGCCGCGCCGCGCCGAAATCCAGCAGCAGCGGGCGGTCTGCATCCAGCAGCAGGATGTTGTCGGGCGCGATGTCGCGATGGAAGCACTGTTCGCGGTGGATGGTGTCCAGCGCATCGAGCAGTTGCGCCAGGAACACGCGCAGCCAGGCTTCGTCGGGCGGGCCTCGTCGGCGCAACGCCTCGCCCAAGGTGCCGCCCTGGTAGCGCGGCATGACCATGTACGCCGTGCCGTTGGCTTCCCAGAAGCGGAACACGTTGACCAGCGATGGATGATCGAAGCGCGCCAGCATCCGCGCCTCGTTCAGGAAGCTCTCCAGGCCGGCCGAGAACGTTTCGGCATGGCGCTCCGACTTGACCGCCACGTGCAGGCCGTCGGCCGCGCGCGACGCGATCGCCGAGGGCACGTATTCCTTGATCGCGACGCGACGCTGCAGCAGCAGGTCGCGGGCGTCGTACACGATGCCGAAGCCGCCTTCGCCGATCAGCCCGACGATTTCGAAGTCCGCCACGCGCGTGCCCGGCATGAGCACGTTGCCGCGCGCGCCACCGTGCGCCGGGGCGGGCGACGAGGCGGCGTCGATCATGACGGTGGGCGCATCGGCGCCGGGCGAGGACATGGAGGCGGGCGCAGCTCTACTGTGTACGTGGTCGCGACGTGCCGCGAGGAAATCGGCGCATCGAGCATCGCCCGATGCCGTCGAAGAGGAGCAGGCTAGCAGCGGGGCGCCCGCGTGGAGGCGCATTCGGTCACGGCCCTGCCGGGCAGCCGCCGCGCTGCCGATGCCGGCCGACGGGCGGCCGCGCCCCGTGGTGGTGCGGCAGCGCGGTTGCGCGCGCAGCCACGGTGCGGCTTTGTGCTGCCCGCCACACAACTGTTGCTGCCGTGCGCAAACGCATTCTGTTCAGGCCGGCGGTCGCGCAGAATGGCCGCCTGTGCCGCTCGACGGCCACTCCTTCCCCTATCGCGGAGCTTTGAATGAAGAAAACGCTCGTCGCCGCCCTGCTCGCGGCCGGCCTGGCCGCCACCACCGGCGTCGCGAACGCGCAGACCAACGTGCGCCTGTACGGGCTGGTCGACGCCTTCGTCGGCCACGTCGACAACTCGCGCGATGCCCGCGGCGCGGCCGTCGTGGTCGACAGCGGCGGCATGTCCACGTCCTTCTTCGGAATGAACGGTTCCGAGGAACTGGGCAACGGACTCAAGGCGGTGTTCGCGCTGGAATCGTTCTTCCGGCCCGACACCGGCGCCTTCGGCCGCTTCGGCAACACGCCGGACCTCGGCTTCACGCGCAGCGCCTGGGTGGGCCTGGCGGGCAACTTCGGGCAAGTCACGCTGGGCCGCAACACCTCGCCCTATTTCCTGGCCAGCGTGTTCTTCAATCCGTATGGCGACTCTTTCGTCTTCAGCCCGCTGATCGCGCACACCTGGCGCGGCACGCAGGCCGACAACGTCGCCGTGCCGCAAGGCTTCGTGCAAGGCGACACCGGGCTGTCGAACTCGCTGCGCTGGACCTCGCCCAGCTTCGGCGGGCTGCGCGCCGACATCGCCGTGTCCACGCGCACCGACCAGATCATCGTGACCGAGAACTTCACCGGCAACCGCTCGCAGGGCCGTGCCGCCGACATCGCGCTGTTCTTCAACCGCGGTCCGTTGGCGGCCGGCGTGGTGTACCGCACGATCGACCTGGAAACGGGCGTGGCCGCCAGCCTGGCCACCGACCGCAAGCAGAACTCCTTCCTGCTGGGCGGCTCGTACGATTTCCGCGTGGTCAAGGCCTTCGCCACGTACCAGGAGCAGCGCGACAACTTCGTGGTGGGCAACGACGCCAAGAAGCGCAACGCGCAGCTGGGCTTGGCGGTGCCGCTGGGCCCGGGCAACGTGCTGGCGTCCTACGCGCGCTCGGAATACGAACGTGCCGGGGTCAACGACAACACGCGCGACACCTTCGCGCTGGGCTACAACTACCCGGTGTCGCGTCGCACGGACCTGTACGCCAACTATTACCGTGACCGCATCAAGGGCGACGACAGCGCGGCGGCGGCCACCAACAACAACGCGCAGACCGTGATCGGCGTGGGCGTGCGGCACCGCTTCTGAGCGCACGCCGCTCCGGGTCGACGGTCAGGCCGCTTCGAGGGGCAGCCTGACCGTGAAGCGGGCGCCTTTTCCAGGGCCTTCGCTATTGGCGGCGATCGTGCCGCCATGCAGCTCGACGAGCCGCTTGGCGAGCGCGAGGCCGATGCCCAGGCCGCCCAGCGCCCGGTCGATCGACTGGTCGGCCTGCTCGAAGAGCACGAACAACCGGGGCAGCATGGCGGGCTCGATGCCTCGGCCGCGGTCGGCCACCTCCAGCTCGACCTGGCCGGGCAACTGCCGTGCGGCCAGCGTCACCGCTTGCCCATCGGCGCTGAACTTGCTCGCGTTGTGGAGCAGGTTGGTCAACACCTGCACGACGCGCATCGGATCCACTTGCAGCACCAGGGACTCGGTCGGCAGCTGCACGTCGAGCCGTTGGCCGCGCGCGGCCATCGACGGCAGCATGGTCTCCACGGCGCCGTCCACCAAGCGCGCCAGGCTCACCCGCTGCGGCTTGAGGTCGATGCGGCCATGGGTCAGGCGCGTGGCCTCCAGCAGGTCGTCCACCAGCCGTGACAAGTGCGCGACCTGCCGGTCGAGCATCTTGAGCGCGGCGTCGCCGGCCGGGCCGGAGCGGTCGCGAGCGAGCAGGGTCGCGGCGTTGCGGATGGGGGCGAGCGGGTTGCGCAACTCGTGCGCCAGCATGGCCAGGAACTCGTCCTTCATGCGATCGGACTCGTGCAGCCGCTGCTCGGCCAGCTTGCGCTCGGTGACGTCGAAGGCCACCCCGAGCATGCGCTCGACTCGACCGGCGGCATCCTGCTCGCATCGGCCCATGATGCCGAACCATCGCAGCGCACCGTCGGCGCGGCGCACCCGGAACTCGGTGTCCAGCGCTTCGCCCGCGTGCAGCGCGTGCCGCCACGACGGCTCCAGCCAGGCACGGTCCTCCGGAACCACGCACTCGAGCAGCCCGTCGGCCGCCGCCGCGTCCGCCGGCCGCATCGCCAGCAACGCGATCAGGTCGGGTCCGTACCAGGGCCGGTCGTCGCCGGCACGCCATTCCCAGATGCCCATGCGCCCGGCAGCGAGCGCCAAGGCCAGCTGCTCGCGGTGGTGCGCCAGGTCGCGCACCGCGCGCTCGCGCTCGGTGATGTCGACCCAGATGCGGAACACGAGCGGTTCGCCATCGAGCTCGATGCGATGCGCAATGGCGAGCGTGTCGTGCACTGAACCGTCACGGGCGCGGTGGCGCACGTGGAACTTCACCTGGCGGCCTTCGTCGAAGCATTGGTCGCGCAGGCGGCGCAAGTCGTCCGCGCTGTGGCTGACCGCGACGTCCTCGGTCCGCAACCGGGCGAACTCTTCGCGGCTGTATCCCAGCGAATGCGCGGCCGCGTCGTTGAAGAGGTAGAAGCTGCCGTCGCGCCGGCCGATCACCACCCCCACCGGCAACGCGTCGAACAGCAGTCGGAACCGAGCCTCGCTTTCCTGGAGCCGGGCTTGGGCGCGGACGGTTTCGGTGACGTCGGCCACCACGCCGACCAGCAGCACGAAGCGTCCGTCGGCGTCATGCACCGCATGGGCGCGCAGGTCGATGGTGCGCCAGCTGCCATCCCCGCGACGCACGCGCATCCGCGCCTCCAGGCGGCCGCTGTCGCGCGCGATGCGGCGGAGCGTTGCGCGCACCGACGCCCGATCGTCCGGATGCAACACCCGGCCGAGGAACTCCGCGCTGCCCACGGCGCCGTCACTGGAGTCGCGCCCGAAGATCTCGTACAGACGTTCGTTGAGCCACAGCACCCGTCCGTCCAATGGATGCCACTCGAACAGGCCCAGCCCGGCCGCGCGCGTGGCGAGATCGAGACGCAGGGCGTCGAGCCCCGCCGTGTCCGCCGGCAACGTCGGGCCGCCCCTCGGCGCTTCGGACGAAGGGCGATCGGGTGCGCCGGCGTCCGGGGGGGCGGGTTCGGGAGGAAGCGGCATCGCTGAAATGAAAAACCCCGACGGGCGCTTGCGCCGGTCGGGGTTAGTGCGCCGTCCGCATTGGCGCGGCTGGCGGCAAAGCGCAGGGGGGACGCGGAAGGCCGGCCGAGCCGGCGTGCCGCCTCCGCCGGGCGTCAGATCGCGCGGATGGCCGCGGCCTGCAGGCCCTTGGGGCCCTGCTTGACCGTGAATTCGACGCGCTGGCCTTCTTGCAGGCTCTTGAAGCCCGAACCCTGGATCTCGGAGAAATGGGCGAACAGGTCCGCGCCACCGCCGTCCGGGGTGATGAAGCCGAAGCCCTTCGAGTCATTGAACCATTTCACCACGCCGGTGCTGGTCGTCGCCATGTTGCTAGTCCTTGGTACCAAAAAGATTGAAAAAGGGCTTGTGCCCTGGACGCACGGACGATCAAGACACACCAACCGGGAGAACTCGAAGAGCACCGACCCACATGTGATGGATCAGGTGATCAGTGAACCACTCGGGACTGCGGAGAGCTTGAACCCAATGCAGCTAGCAGTATAACCGAAAAAATTCCGGGATCGCGACTTGCGGGCACGACTCGTGGCGGGATCGGCGTCGGGAAGCGTGGCCCGGTCAACGCGACAGGAACGCGGCCACCGGGTCGAGCTGCTCGGGGACGTTCAGTGCCGGCGCATGGCCGCAGCCGGCCACTTCCAGCACCTCCGCCCGGGGGCCGCGATCTCGCATCGCGTCGCACACCGGCGGCAGCAGGAGATCGGAGGTGGCGCCGCGCAGGCACAGCACGGGGCAGGCGATGCGGTCCCACGCGCTCCAAAGGAGGTAGTCGTCCGGTTGACGCTCGAATTGCCGCACGATGGCCGGATCGTAGTGGGGCGTCACGCGGCCGTCGGGCAGCCGGCGCATGGACGTCTCGGCCAGCTTGGTCCATTCCCGGTCGGACAGGTATCCGAAGGGCGCGTACACGCTGCGGTAGAAGGCTTCCAGCTCGCCCAAGGTCGCGAAGGCGGGTGGCTGCCCGGCGTAGGCGCGGATGCGGGCCACGGCCGCCGCAGCCAGCTCCGGCCCGCTGTCGTTGAGCACCAGGCGCGTGATGCGGTCGCCTTGCGTTCCTCCCGCGACCGCGATGCCCACCGCGCCGCCCATCGACGTGCCCACCCACCGCACGGTGGGCAACGCGAGGGCGTCCATCAGCGCGACGCCCAAGCGTGCATAGAAATCCAGCGTGTATTCCTGGTCGGGCACGGGGCTCCATTGCGACAAGCCGCGCCCGATCGTGTCCGGGCAGATCACCCGGAACCCGTGGCGCGTCGACAGGGCGTGGGCGATCTCGTCCATGTCGCGGCCGGTGCGGGCCAGGCCGTGCCAGGCAATGACGACCGGCGCGTCGGGCGCGCCCCAGTCGGTGTAGTGGATCTCGCGTCCGAGCAGCCGCAGGTAGTGCGACGCGAAGCGGTGCGCCACCGTGTCGGGCCGGTTCATGCCCGTGCCCGCCGCAGGCGCCCCACCAGCCCGGCGGGGAAGAAATACACGCTCAGCACGAAAGCCACGCCCAGCCACAGCAGCCACCGGTCCGGATGCAGCAGCGCGGCCAGCGGCGGCACCGCGGCCAGCGCATCGCTGGCGGCCCGCATCAGGTCCTGCAGGTAGCTCTGCGCCACCACGAAGAAGGCAGCGCCCACCGCCGCGCCGTACATGGTGCCCATGCCGCCGATCACGACCATCAGGAGGATGTCGACCATGATCGCGAAGGAAAGCGTGGTCTCGGGCCCGGTGTAGCGCAGCCAGACGGCGTACAGCGCGCCGGCCAGGGTGGCGCCGAGCGCGGCGATCACGTTGGCCGCGGTCCGGTAGGCGACGGTGCGGTAGCCGATCGCCTCGGCGCGGAACTCGTTCTCGCGGATGGCCTGCAGCACGCGGCCGAAGGGCGAGTTGACGATTCGCAGCAGCAGCAGGAAGCCGGCCAGGCTGCCCGCGAAGACCAGGTAGTAGGCCGCGATCCGCCCGTTGATCTCGACGCCGGCCAGCGGCGCTTCGACATGCAGCGTGCCGGGCAGCAGCGCGGCCGGCATGCGGTAGGTCAGGCCGTCCTCGCCGCCGGTGAAGTCCGACAGCTGCGACGCGAGGATCGCGAAGGACGAAGCGACGGCGAGCGTGATCATCGCGAAGAAGATGGTCCGCACCCGCAACGAGAACAGCCCGATCGCCAGCGCCAGCAGCGCCGACACCGCCAGCGCCGCGACGGTGCCCAACGCCAGCGGTCCCCAATCGGGCGACAGTCGCGCCATGGCGATGCCCACGCCGTAGCCGCCGATGCCGAAGAACATGGTGTGCGCGAAGCTCACGATGCCGGTGTAGCCCAGCAGCAGGTCGTAGCTGGCCACCAGCAGGATGAAGACGCAGACCTTGGCCGCCACGTTGATGCTGCGGGTGCCGGGGAAGACGAAAGGCGCCAGCGCCAGGCCCAGCAGGATGGCCGCCAGCAGCCAGGCCAGCAGGCGGGACCGGGGCGCGTCGCCCGAGAGGATGCGGATCATGTGGCGTGCGGAGCGGTTGCGCGCGTCAACGCCGGGCCGCAGGCCACAGGCCGGCCGGACGCCACAGCAGCACGAGCACCATCAACCCGATGTTGGAGAAGAGCGCCGCCTTGGGCGCGACGAAGCCGACGTAGTTGGCGGTGAGGCCCACCAGCAGCGCCGCGAGGAAGCAGCCGGCCACCGAGCCCAGGCCGCCCACGATGATCACGATGAAGATCAGGATCATCAGTTCCGCGCCCATGGTGGCCTTGACGGTCTCCTGGTAGAGCGCCCACATCGTGCCGCCCAGGCCCGCCAGCGCGGCCCCCGCGACGAAGACGCCCACGAAGACGTGGCCGATCCGGTAGCCCAGCGCCTCGACCATCTCGCGGTCTTCCACGCCGGCACGGATCAGCAGGCCCAGCCGTGTGCGGTTGAGCACCGCCGTCATCGCGAAGAACACCACCAGGCCGGCCGCCACCGCGATGAGGCGGTACTTCTCGACCGCCGCGTCACCCAGCGTGAGCGAGCCGCGATAGGTCGTGGGCTTGGGCAGCGGGATCATGTCCGGGCCCCACACCACGTGGATGAGCTGCTCGGCCACGATCAGCCCGCCCATGGTCACCAGGATCTGCTTGAGGTGGTCGCCGTAGACCGGCCGCACGATGATGCGCTCGAAGGCCAGCCCCAGCACCGCGACCACCAGCGCCGCGCCCAGGGCGGCCGCGAGCACCGCCATGGTGTTGCGCCAGGGGTCGGCCGCCTCTGTCCAGCCCGCCAAGGGCAGGAGCACGGTGGCCGCAACGTACGCGCCCACCGTGATGAAGGCGCCATGGGCGAAGTTCATCACGTCCATCAGGCCGAAGACCAGCGAGAGCCCGGAGGCCATGACGAAGATCATCATGCCCATCGCCAGGCCGGCCACGGTCAGCGTGAGCCAGGTCGAGCCGCTGCCCACCAGGGGGAGGGCCGCCATGGCGAGCAACGGCACCAGCAGCAGCGGGACGCGGTCTGCGCGGGCGACGGGCAGGGGTTCGGCTGCGACCGACGCGGACGTCGCGGATGGCGGTGCAGCGGGGGGGGCGATCGGGGATGAGGCGGACATCGGACGAGGTTCCTACTGGTGGCTGCCGAGGTCGAGCCCGAGCAGCCGCTGCTGCAGCGGCAGGTCGTCGGCCAGCGCGGCCATGCTGCCGGCATGCACGATGCGGCCGGAGTCCATCACGGCGACGGCGTCGCCCAAGGCGCGCGCGAAGCGGAAGTTCTGCTCGACCACCAGCAGCGTGGTCTCGCGCTTCAATTCGGCGAAGGCTTCGATCATCGCGGCGATGATCGAAGGCGCCAGGCCCTTGGTGGGCTCGTCGATCAGCAGCAGTCGCTTGGGTTCGATGACCGCGCGCGCGATGGACAGCATCTGCTTCTGTCCGCCGGACAAGTGGCCCGCTGGTAGCAGCCAGAAGCGCCGCAGCGCCGGGAAGAGCGTGAAGATCCAGGCCAGGCGGTCATCGTCCAGCGCACGCTCGCGCGCGGCCAGCACCATGTTCTCCTTGACCGTCAGCCCCGCGAAGATGCCCATGGATTCGGGCACGTAGCCGATGCCGGCGCGCGCCAGGTCGGGCGTGGCGCGCCGCGCGACGTCCTCGCCGTCGAGCAGGATGCGCCCGCGCGAGGCGCGCCACAGCCCCATCGCCGTGCGCAGGGTGGTGGTCTTGCCCGCGCCGTTGCGCCCCAGCAGCATGGTCAGGCCGTTGCGCGGCACGGCCAGGTCCACGCCCTGCAGGATGTGGTACGGGCCGATGTGCGTGTGCACGCCATCGAGCGTCAAGAGCGGCGTCGAGGGCGGCGTCGAGGGCGGTGCCGAAAGCGGCGTCATGCGGCCATGCCCAGGTAGGCTTCCTGCACCACCTTGGAGGCCATCACCTCGGCCGGCGCGCCGTCGGCCGCCAGGCGGCCCTGGTGCAGCACCACGATGCGGTCGGCCAGCGACCGGACCACGTCCATCTTGTGCTCCACCAGGATGACCGTGCGGCGCGTGTCGGCCTTGATGGCGGCGATCAGTTGCAGGATCACGGGCGCCTCGTCGACGCTCATGCCGGCGGTGGGCTCGTCGAACATGAAGACGCGCGGCTCCAGCGCCATCAGCAGCGCGACCTCCAGCTTGCGTTGGTCCCCATGCGGCAGGGCCGCGGCCGCCAGGGCGCGCTTGTCCGACAGCGCCACCTGCTCCAGCAGGTGGTCGGCGCGCTCGACCAGGTCGCGGCGCGCGCTCCAGACGCTGAGGAAGTCGCGTCCCACGCCGGCCCGCGCCTGCACGGCCAGCCGCACGTTCTCCTCGACCGACAGCCGGGGAAAGAGGTTGGTGAGCTGGAAGGCGCGGCCCAGGCCGCGGCGGGCGCGGGCGGACGCCGGCAGCGCGGTGATGTCCTCGCCGTCGAAGCGCACCCGTCCCGACGTGGCCCGCAGCTGGCCCGACAGCAGGTTGAAATACGTGGTCTTGCCCGCGCCGTTGGGCCCGACGATGGCGGTCAGCGTGCCGGGCGTGAAGCGGCAGCTGACGCCGTCGACCGCGGCATGCCCGCCGAAGCGGATGGTGAGATCCTCGGTCTCGAGGAGCCCCGGTGGGTGGGCCGGCCCGTGGCCCGGCATGCTGCTCATGCGTCTCTCGTCAGGCGTGCCGCGTCATCCGCGCTGGTTGCGCACGGGCACCTTCATGTCTTCGGGCTTGATCTCGCGCACCAGTTCCGGCACGCCCCAGGGGAAGGCCGGGTCGTTCTTGATGCGGAAGTGGTACATGCTCTGCATGGCCTGGTGGTCTTCCTTGCGGAAGGTCATCGTGCCCTTGGGGCTCTGGAAGCTCATGCCTTCCATCGCGGGGATCAGCTTGTCGGTCTGCGTGCCGCCCGCTTTCTTGATCGCCTCGACGATGGCGATGCCCGCGCTCATGCCGCCGGCGGTGAAGAAATCCGGCGGGCTCTTGAAGCGCTTGTAGTGCTCGGTGACCAGCCAGTTGTTGACGGGGTTCTTGGGGATGGCGAAGTAGTAGTAGGTGGCGCCTTCCATGCCGTCCAGGCCCTTGTACGCGGCCATGGCGGGCAGGATGTTGCCGCCCGAGGCGATCTCGATGCCGAAGCGCTTGGGGTTCATGTCCTGCAGCTTGGAGAACGGGTTGCCGCCCGCCCAGATGACGAACAGCACCTTGCGGCCCGGCTTGTCCTTGAGCGCGTTGAAGATGCGCTCGGCGGGCGCCGTGAAGTCGGTGGTCTGCTGGGGCGCGTACTCCTCGTGCGCGATGGTGGCGCCCGTGCCGGCCAGGGCTTCCTTGAAGGCTCTCACGCCGTCGCGGCCGAAGGCGTAGTCCTGCGCCAGCGTGGCGATGGTGACGCCCGGCTTGCCCACGGCCACCGCGTTGGCGATCGCGTCCTGGCTGGACGAGCGCCCCGTGCGGAAGACGTAGCGGTTCCACTTGTCGCCGGTGATGGAGTCGGCCACGGCCGGCTCCACCAGCAGCACCTTCTTGTACTCCTCGGCCACGGGAAGCATGGCCAGCGCGCTGCCCGAGGACGTGGGGCCGACGGCGATGTCGACCTTGTCGTCGCCGTAGGCCGCGGCCAGCTGCGCCTTGGCCACGTCGGGCTTGGTCTGGCTGTCGCGCTCGATCACGACCAGCTTGCGGCCGTTGACCGTCATGGTGCCGCCGGTGGCGAAGTCCAGGCCCATCATCAGGCCCGTGTGCGTCTGCTTGGCGTAGGCCTCCAGCGGACCGGTCTTGTCGTACACGTGCGCGATGCGGATGTCCTGCGCGTGCGCCGTGGCGGCGGCCAATGGCAGGGCGAGCGCGGCCAGCAGGCCGGCCAGTCGGGTCTTCATGGTGCGATGCTCCGTTGCGAGGGGCGGCAGTCTATGCAGCTTTCGTGGTGTCGGCCGTGCGTGCTCGATCGGGCCGAACTCAATCGGGCACCGTGACCGTGGAGGCCGCCACGCCGATGCGGTTCGCGGCGGCCGGATCTGCCGAGATGGGCGGCAGGTTGGCGGCGGTCAGCGCGGGCGCCGCGCCCGGCGTGCCGCCGCGCGGCACGGTGCGCACTACCTGCGAGGGCGGCAGCGGCGTGCCGTTGCGCTGGTTGGCCCACACCGCGTCCAGCGCGCGGAAGAGGTACGCGTGCAGCGGCACGTAGCGCGTGTCGTAGCCGGGCAGCAGCGGGATGAACGCGTCGAAGTGCTGCGCGTTGGTCACTTCCACGTAGGACAGGCGGCTGGCGTTGCCTTCGACGCGCCGGTTGAGCGCCACGTACGGCCGCGAAGTGTGGTTCACCGGCAGCAGCGCGTCGGCGCGTCCATGCACGATCACCGTGGGCTTGCCGCCCAAGTTGCCGTTGCGGCGGGTCTCGTCCAGACCCGCCTGCAGCGCGCGCGCCTGAGCGTCGGTGCCGGTGAGCAGCCCGCGCAGGCAGTTCGCGCCGTCCAGGTTCAAGTCGGCGCGGCCGGTCGATGGCGACACCGAGAACAGGTCGCGCAGCGGCCCGCCCGGGTGGTTCTCGTTGACCAGCTGGATGCCGCCGTTGGGAGGAATGCCGTTGCCGGTGGCGTACAGCGGCGCGATGGCCGCGCTGCCCAACGGAACCGGGCGGCCGAAGGTCGCGTCCAGCGTGGCGCTGGTGGCGGCGAACCCGTAACCGCACAGACGGTCGGCCACGGATGCACGGGCCAGCGCGTTTGCGAAGGTCACCGACACGGCCGAGGCGATCTCGAAGGCCGCGTGGGACGGATGAAGCGCGTCGGATTCCGGCTCCCAGCCGTAGCCGCGCAGGGCGGCCAGCGCGGCGTCCGCCTGCTGCGCGGTGGTGCTGGCCGCCGCCACGCCGGGCAGCAGCCCCTTGTCGGCCAACGACTGGCAGCGGGCCGTGGCCTGCGCGGTCGCCAGGAACGCGCGCGCCGGCGCGGCGGCCAGCGCCGGCGACAGGCTCGCGCACGCCTGGTAGAGGTTGGCGTAGGTGGTGAAGTCGATCAGCGTGCGACCGGTCACGGCCACGTCCTGCGCGCCGCGCCGCACGGTGACGCCGGGCGATGCCGGCATCTCCACCGCGGGCTCCGACACGGCGACCGCGTCGATCAGGCCCGCGGTGTCCTGCTCGGCCGCCGCCAACGCGGCACCGCCGCCGTTGGAGATGCTGGAGGCGATCACCAGCATGTTGCCCGCGGTGAAGCGCCGCTCGCGGCGGCCGTCGGGCAGCGCGGCGCCGAAGCGCTCGTTGAGCGCCCACAGCGCGAACTCGGCCGCCTGCAACGTGAAGCGACCCCAGTCCTTCTCGGGGTTGCGCTGCGAGTGGGCGTGCTTGAAGGCGAAGCGGTTGGGCGTGGCGGCGTTGAGCGCCAGCAGGTCCGACCCGGTCAGCGGCGCGCGGAAATGGGCCGCGTTGCCGGCCGCGGCGTTGGGCGCGCGCGTGCCGTCGATCAGCGGCACGGTGTCGGCCTGCAGGTCGTGCGGTGCGCCGCCGGTGCCCTTGTCGGTGTACGCGACGGCGCAGCCGCGCTTCAAGCCCCATTCGCCGGTGGAAATGGCGCCGTAGACGCCACGCGAGCCCGAGCTGGCGGCCGTCAGCACGCACGGGCGCGCCGGGTCGAAGCCGGCGGGCACCTGCACCACCAGCGTCACGTTCTGCCGCCCGCTGCCGTCGTCGGAATAGGCGGTGTATTCGGTGCCGGCGATGCGGCCGTCGCGGGCGACGATGTCGGCGGGCGCGTCCACCGTGGGCCCGTAGACCGTGCCGTAGCCGCCGGCGGCCGTCGTGTCGACGATGGCGCGGTAGTTGGAGTGGATGGCCAGCCGGCGCAGTTCGGCCGGCGTGGGCGCGGCGGGATTGGCGATCGCGGGCCCGGCGGCCGACTGGAGGCCCGCCGCCCCCAGGCCGGCGGTGAGCAGGTCGTCGCTGGCACCGTCGTAGTCGCGCTGGACGACGCTGCCCAGCCAGGCGGGCCGCTCGTTGATGGCGGGACCGCCATCATCGTCGTTGTCGCCGCAGCCGGCCGTCGCCAGGGCGGCGAGCGCCACCAATACCGCCGATGCGCCGCGGGTGCGCCGCGTGCGGGGTCCGTTGCTCATGCCGTCCTCCTCCCAAGGCGCGACCGGGCGCGCCAGACGTGGTCGTTCATGGTTCACCCGTGTTGTGCCGGGCCTTCCAGGGCGCCTATCATCGCCGCCCACACCCCCCGTTTCACCCCCCGAAAGTGGGGATGTTCATGTCTCGACCGCAGCCACGCCTTCCGACGACCAAGCTGTACCCGCCGTCCAGCGACCACCTGCTGCTGGCGCGCCCGGCCTTGCTGGCGGCGCTGGCCGGGCTGGAGCAGCGTCGGCTGGCGGTGGTGACCGCACCCACCGGGTCGGGCAAGTCCACCTTGCTGGCGCAATGCTTCCGCGAGCTGGGCGCGCGCGGCTGGGAGGTGGCCTGGCTGTCGCTGGACGCGCACGACGACGCGCCCCGCCGCCTGCTGGCGGGCCTGGCGGCCACGCTGTCGCGGGTTCGGCCGCCGGTCGGCGAGCCCGTGCTGTCGCTGCTGCAGGGCGACAACGACGTGCCACCGATCGAAGCCGTGTCGCTCCTGATCGACGCGCTGGGACAGTCGGCCCGACCACTGGTGCTCTTCGTCGACGATTGCCAGGTGCTGGCTCATCCGGACGCGGTGGCCGCGCTGCAGTACCTGGTGCAGTACGCGCCGGCGCACCTGCGGTTGGTCCTGGCCAGCCAACGGCGGCTGCCGCTTGCGCTGGCCCGCCTGAAGGCGCGCGGCGCGGTGGTCGAGCTGGGCTTCGACGACCTGCGCCTGAACGAGCAGGAAGTGCGCGCCTACCTGCGCGACTTGCAGCGCATCGTGGTGGACGATGCCGGCATCGCGCAGCTGGCCTGGCAGACCGAGGGCTGGGTCAGCGGCCTCCAGATGGCGTCGATCGCGCTGCGCGAGCAGCAGGGCGGTGCCTCGGGCGATGCGGGAGGCGCGCTGCCGGGTGGGGCGCCCGACCTGGAGCGCTTCGCCGACGCGCTGCTGGACGAGATCCTGGCCCGCCAGCCGGCGCACGTGCAACGGTTCCTGCTGGAGACCTCCGCCTTCGACCAGTTTTGCGCGCCGCTATGCGATGCGGCCACCGGCCGCGACGACTCGGCCGCCATCATCGAGGACCTGGAGCGCGCGCACCTGTTCATCGTTCGCCTGGACCGCGAGCAGATCTGGCACCGGTACCACCACCTGTTCCAGAATTTCCTGCGGGCACGGCTGCGCCGGCGGGACGCCGAGGAGCTGCACACGCTCCAGCTGCGCGCCTGCGCGTGGTTCGAGCGCAACGCGATGCCCGCCGAGGCGCTGCGCGCGGCGCTGGCCGCAGGCGCCGCCGAGGACGCGGTGCGCATCCTGGAGCGCCACGGCCGCACGCTGCTGCGCGAGGGCGGCTTCAAGGAGCTGCACGGGTGGCTGTTGGCCGTAGGCGGCACGGCGGTCCGGCGGTCGGTCGTGCTGAACGTGCTGGACGCCTGGACGCAGCTCTACCTGGGCGACGCGATCGTCGCGGCCGACGCCATCGCCGCGGCCGAGCGGCTGCTGGTCCCGGGGCGCGAGGACTCCTTGCGCGAGGAGCTTTCGATCCAACGGGCGATGTGCGGCGTCACCCGCTACGACCACCTCGACGCCACCGGTCTGTCGCGCAGCCTACCGCAGGCCTTCGGCCCGGAAGACGGCTTGCAGCGCGCCTACGCGCACGTGGTGCTGAATTACGCCGCGCGGCTGGAGGGCGACCTGCCGGCCGCGCGCGCGCACTGCGTCGAGGCCATCCGCATCTCGGATGCGCACGAGCACATGGTGGTCGACTTCATCGCGCGGTACAACCGCGCGGTGGTCGACGTGCTGCGGGCGCGCCCGGACGCGGCGATCGCAGGCCTGCGCCACTGGATCGACGAGCCGCGACACGCGCGCTGGCAGCGCACGGGCAGCGCGGCCTTCCTGCACGCCGCCTTGGCGATCGCGCACCTCGAGCGGCTGGAGCTGCGCCAGGCCGAGACCGCGTTGGACCACGCGGTCGAGCAGCTGGACGCCACGCACACCTTCGCCTACGTCGGCATCGCGCGCGTGCTGCGGGCGCAGGTCCACGCGCTGGAAGGCCGCCACGACGCGGCCCGCGCGGACCTGGCGCGTGCGCGCGAAGTGGGCGGGGCGCGCTCGATCGACCGGGTGATCTTCCGCGCCAGCCTGCTCGAGGCTCGCCTGGCCACGGCGCAGGGCGACAGCGGCCGTTGCGCGCAGGCGCTGGAGGAGGCGCGCGAGATCCTCGCCGCCAGTGGCCAGCTGGGCAGGGCGCTTCCCACCGAGAACGAAGCGGCGTGGCGCATCGTCCGCATCGGGTGGCTGATGTCGCAGGGGGCTGCCGATGCCGCGCTGGGCGAGTCCGCGGCGGCGATCGAGGTGGCCCGCCGCGGCGGCCGCGTGCTGCACGCCTGCGCGGCCCTGGCGCAGCGCGCGGTGGCGCACGCCGCGCTCGGGCTGTCGGACGCGGCCAGGCAGGACGTGGCCGCCGCACTGGAGCTGGCCACGCCCGGCGGCGTGGCCTTGCCTTTCGTCCTGGCGGGAGAGCCGCTGCTGCGCCTGCTGGACGACGCCCCGGCGGCGATCGCCCAGGCCGCACCGATCCAGGCGGCTCGCGCCTTGCTGCGACGGCCCGGCGGCCCGCCCGCCCAGGCGCAGCCGGGCCCGGCTACGGCCGCCGCGGCGCTGCATCCGCGGGAACTCCAGATCCTGTCGCTGGTGGCGGCGGGCCTGCGCAATCGCGACATCGGCGACCGGCTCTTCCTGTCCGAGGAAACGGTGAAGTGGTACCTGAAGCGGGTCTACGAAGCGCTCGGCGTCGGCAACCGCACGCACGCCCTGGCGCGGGCGCGCGAGCTGAAGCTGATGCGGTAGGTGCATCCCGGCTGCAACGGCCGTTGGCTACAATCGGACGATGGCCCGCATCGTCCCCGATGGCTGGGCGTCGCTCGAGCCCACGGGCGCGGCGCGGCGCGAGATCGACACCCTGCGTGAGCTCGGCGCCGCGCTGCCGGCCGACTGCACGGTCTACCACGGCGTGCACTGGACCCGCATCGAACAGGGGTGGTCGGTCTGGGGCGAGGTCGACTTCATCGTGGTGGGCCCCACCGGCCGGGTCCTGCTGATCGAGCAGCGCTCCGGCTTCGTCGAGGAGACCGACGAGGGCCTGATGCACACGGTGGCGGGGCGGCCGCGAAGCCTGAAGGCACAGTTCGCGCGTTCCATCGAGGCGCTGTCGGCGCGGTTCGCGCAGTCGGTGCATGGCCGCGCGCGGCTGGCGGTCGACTACCTGCTGTACCTGCCGGATTACGTGGTCAAGAACCCGGCGATCGCCGGCCTGGCCCCCGAGCGCATCGTCGATGCCCGCCGCCGCGGCGAATTCGCTCGTGCGGTGCGCGAGGCCGCCGGCGTGCCGCCGGACGCCAGCGCACGCAGCCGGGGCACCGCCGTGGCGCCGCCGCCACCCGCGCCTGAACCCGGCTTGCCGCCCTACGCCCCCGCGGCCGACGTCCACAAGTTCCTGTCCGACACGCTGGAGCTGGTGCCGGACGTGAGCGCGCTGATCGGCCGGGCCGGCGACTGGGTCACGCGCCTGTCGGGCGGCCTGGCCACCTGGGCGCGCCGGCTGGAGTTCGAGCCGTTCCGCCTGCGCGTGCAGGGCACGGCGGGCTCCGGCAAGACGCAGCTGGCGTTGGCCGTGCTGCGCGACGCCGCCGCCGCGGGCCTGCGCACGCTGTACGTCTGCTACAACCGGCCGCTGGCGGACTACGTGTCCGACCTGGCGCCGCCCGGCTGCACGGTCTCCACCTTCCACACGCTGGGCGACCGTCGGCTGCAGGCCAGCGGCCAGGTGCCGGACTTCCGCGAGCCCGGCGTGTTCGAGCGCTTCGAGCAGGCCATGCTCGACTGGCATCCCACGCCGGAGGAGCAGGTGGACGTGCTGGTCGTGGACGAAGGCCAGGACTTCCATCCGCGCTGGGGCGATGCGGTCTTGCGCCACCTGCGGCCGCAAGGGCGCGCCTGGTGGCTGGAAGACCCGATGCAGAACCTCTACGGCCGCGAGCCCATGCCGCTGCCCGGCTGGGTGGTGCTGCGCGCCGACGTCAACTACCGCACCCCGCGCGACATCCTGCGCGACATCCAGTCGATGATCGGCCTGGCCCACGTGCAGGCGGCCAGCCCGGTGGTGGGCGAAGGCGTCGAGATCCACACCTACGCCGACACGGCGGGCCTGGTCGATCGCACCAAGCGCGCGATCACCGAAGCGCTACGGCTGGGCTTCAAGCGCAGCGAGATCGCGCTCTTGACCTGGCGCGGCCGGGAAAGCTCGCAACTCGTCCCGATGGAATCGCTGGGTCCGCACAAGCTGCGCGCGTTCACCGGCAAGTACGACCTCTTCGGGCAGCCGGTGTTCCGCGACGGCGACCTGCTGGTCGAGACCCTGTTCCGGTTCAAGGGACAGTCGGCGCCTTGCGTGGTGCTCACCGAGATCGACTTCGAGCAATTGGACGAGCGCGCCCAACGCCGGCTCTTCGTGGGGGCCACGCGCGCCACCATCCGGCTGGCGCTGGTGATGAGCGAGCGCGCCGCGGCGCTGTGCGGCGCCGACCGGCTGGGGACCGTGGGTGGCGCAGGCGCCGATCGACGGGGTTGAGGTCGCGGATCCGGTCGCCGATCCATCCGGCGCGCGTCGGCCCCAGCGGCTCCGGATGAGCCGGCAGCGCGGCTGGCGCAAGCCCGCCGGTGCCGTGTACGTGAGCCGCCCCACGCGTTGGGGCAACCCGTACCGCGTCGACGAGCTCGGCCGGCAGGAAGCGGTGGCCCGGTATGCGGCGCACTTGGCGGCCGACCCGGCCCTGGCCGCCGAGGCGCGTTCGGCGCTGGCGGGGCGGGACCTGCTCTGCTGGTGCCCGCTCGACGAGCCCTGCCACGCGGACGTGCTGCTGGCGGTCGCCAACGCGGGTTAGCGGCGGGGCCCTGGTCGTGGCAGGTCGGTGCGGATCGCCCGGCCGGCCGGAATGGCTGGAACGGCCGGTCGGATGCGCCACCCTCGTTCGGCAGTAAGATCGACGGCTGGTCACGCTCCCGCCCCGCCATGAACCTCTCCGACATCGCCGCCCTGACCGATCGCAAGTGGGACGAAGAGATCGTCCCGCGCCTGGTCGACTACGTCCGCGTTCCCGCCAAGTCGCCCGCCTTCGACGCGAGCTGGGCCGCCCACGGGCATCTCGACCGCGTGGTACGCGAAGCGCAGGACTGGTGCCGCGCGCAGGGCATGGCCGGCACCTTCGAGATCGTGTCCATCGACGGCCTGACGCCGTGCCTCTTCTTCGACCTGCCCGCCACCGCCGGCCTGGGGTCGGACCGCACCGTCATGTTCTACGGGCATCTGGACAAGCAGCCCGAGATGACCGGCTGGCGTGAAGACCTGGGCCCTTGGACGCCGAAGATCGAGGACGGCAAGCTGTACGGGCGCGGTGCCGCCGACGACGGCTACGCCGTGTTCGCCGCGCTGGCGATCGTGCAGGCACTGGACGCGCAAGCGGTGGCGCGGCCGCGTTGCGTGGGCCTCATCGAGACTTGCGAAGAGAGCGGCAGCCCCGACCTGCCGGCCTACCTGCGGCTGCTGGCGCCCCGGCTGGGCGACGTGGCCTTGCTGGTGGGATTGGATTCGGGCTGCGGCAACTACGAGCAGCTGTGGGTGACCACGTCGCTGCGCGGCCTGGTGGGTGGCGTCCTCAGCGTCGAGATCCTCACCGAGGGCGTGCATTCGGGCATGGCCAGCGGCATCGTGCCGTCGTCCTTCCGCATCGCCCGCAAAGTCCTGGACCGCATCGACGACTCCGGCACCGGCCGCGTGCTGCTGCCGGAACTGCACGCCGACATCCCGGCCGAGCGCAGCGCGCAGGCGCAGGACGCAGGCGCGATCCTGGGCGATTCGGTCTGGACGCAGTTCCCGTGGGTGGGCTGTTCGCACGAGCACTCGCCGGGCGACAAGGCCGCGCACGCGATGCCCACCACCACCGATCCGGTCGACGCGATCCTGGCCCGCACCTGGCGACCGGCGCTGTCCGTGACCGGCATGGCGGGCTTCCCGTCGATCGATTCGGCCGGCAACGTGCTGCGCCCGCGCACCGCGCTGAAGCTCAGCATGCGCATCCCGCCCACCGTGGACGCCGATGCGGCCACCGCGGCGATGAAGCGCGCACTGGAAGCCGATGCGCCATACCAGGCCCGCGTCACCTTCAAGGCCGACCACGGAGCCACCGGCTGGAACGCGCCGCCCACCGCGCCGTGGCTCAAGGCCGCGCTGGACGAGGCATCCCGCGGCGCCTTCGGGCGCGAGGCCGCCTGGATCGGCGAGGGCGGCACGATTCCCTTCATGAACATGCTGGGCGAATTCTTCCCACAGGCCCAGTTCCTCATCACGGGCGTGCTGGGTCCCAAGTCAAACGCCCACGGTCCGAACGAGTTCCTGCACATCGGTTACGCCAAGCGCCTGACCCAGGCGGTGGCGGCCGTGGTGGCGGCTGCCCGCTGAGGGCGGCGGCCCGCGGCCGACGGCCCGCCGCGAAAGGCGCATGATCCCACGCATTCCGTCCCCGCCGCCCGACGAGCTCCGGACCGAGCCCGTCTCGGCGGCCGCGCGCGTGGCGCCGCACGCCCGCGAAGCGTCGGCGCAAGGCCGCGAGCGCAGTGCCGGCGCGTCGTCCGCCCCCGCGTCACGCCCCCGTCCCATGGTCGAGCCGATGGACGACGTGCGGCTTTCGGTCCGTCCCGGGTCGGATGGGGAAAAGCCGTTGAACGCGGTGCGGCTGTATTCGGAACTGCTGCGGCCGGCCCTGCCGGCGCTGGGCGGCTCGCATGCGGCGCAGGGACCGGGCGCAGCGGCGCCCGAGGCGTGGTCTTCGGTTGCCCGCAACACCGCGGCGACGCAGGCTGCGGTGTCGGCCTCCGCCGTCGCCCGCGCACGGCTCGCCCTGTCGGCCGCCGGGGCGCAAGTCGCGGCCCGGGCGGGCGCAGCGCCAGCCGAGGACGGCCGCGCCAGCGCAACGACCGGTGCCCCTGACGCGCAGGCCGCCCTGGTCGCCCTCGCGGTGGCGCACGCCATGCGGGACCGCGGCGCCGATGCGGCGAGCCCGCCGAGGGGCTCCGCCGCGCCGCACGAGGCGGGCGCCCCGCATCCACGGGCCGGCGAGGCCGCCGTGGCGCACCACTTGGCGCAGGGCGCCGTCCAAGAAGCCGCACGCCGCACGGCACGTCCGGCCGCGGCGGATCCCGGCCAGGACCGGCTGCTACCGGGCGGCCGCTCCAGCGGCGCGCCGCTTCCTTCTCAGGGCACGGCCTCCCCGCAGGGCCTCGCACGCGCCATCGCCGCTGCCATGACTGGACGTCTCGGCTGGCTGCTGGCGGCCTGCGGCGCGCTCCTGGTGTTGTCGATGTCGTTCGGTTGACGGCCCGGCCACGGCGTTGCCCGATCGTCCTCGCATCCTGGTGCCTTCGTGGACGCGATGCGCCGTCACCGCGTCGGGCACGTCGTGCTCCAGGCGGCCCCCAGCCGCCTGCGGCATCGCCCGGCGGGTGTAAAGTCGAAGGCTGGCGAGCATCTGGCGACGACATGGACAGGCAAGCGAAGGCAGTGGTGTGCCGCGGGACCGACCGGCCCTACGAGGTCGAGCAGATCACCGTGGAGGGGCCGCGCCGCAACGAGGTCACCATCCAGATCGCGGCCTGCGGCGTGTGCCACAGCGATCTTTCGGCCACCGACGGCACCATCGCCTTCCCGCCACCGCTGGTGCTGGGCCACGAGGGCGCCGGCGTCGTGGTGGAGGTGGGCGAGGGCGTCACCGACCTGGCGGTGGGCGACCACGTGCTGTCGTCCTTCGTGTCGATGTGCGGCAAGTGCCGCTGGTGCACGACGGGCCGCCCGGCGCTGTGCGACCAGGGCGCGCGCACCATGACCACCTTGCCCGACGGCACCGTGCGCACCCGCGACGCTTCCGGTGCGCCGCTGTCGGTGTTCTCGGGTTGCGGCGTGATGGCCAGCTTCGCCACGCTGCACGTCGACAGCGTCGTGCGCATCGACAAGGACGTGCCGCTGGACCGGGCCGCGCTGGTGGGCTGCGGCGTCACCACCGGCTTCGGTGCGGCCGCCAACACCGCGCGGGTGGCGGCAGGCTCGTCGGCGGTGGTGTTCGGCGCGGGCGGCGTCGGGCTCAACGCCATCCAGGGCTGCGCGATCTGCGGCGCGTCGACCATCGTCGCGGTCGACACCAGCGACGAGAAGCTGGAATTGGCCCGCAGCTTCGGCGCCACCCATGTGCTGAACGCCACGCGCGAAGAGAACGTCGTCAAGTCGTTGCGACGCATGACGGGTGGCGGTGCCGACTACGCCTTCGAGTGCGTGGGGCGGGGCGAGGTGCTGGCGCAGGCCTACGGGGCGCTGGCCAAGGGCGGCACCGCCGTGATGGTCGGCGTGGCGGCGTCCAAGGACACCACCACGGTGCGCACGGCATCGCTCACCTTCGAAGAGAAGACGCTCACCGGCAGCTACTTCGGCAGCGCACGGCCACGCGTCGACTTCCCCCGCATCCTGGGGCTGTACCGCGCCGGCCGGCTCAAGCTCGACGAACTGGTGACGCGCACCTATTCCGTGGACGAGGCGCCGGCTGCCTTCGACGATCTGCGGGCCGGCCGCAACGCCCGCGGCGTCATCGTCTTCTGACGCGCCTCCACTCGCGCCCGACATGACTCCCGACGAGAACGACTGGCTTTCCCGCCCCAGGCAGCGGGCCACGCGCCGCTGGCTGCGCGTGGCGGTGGGTGTGGTGCTGGCCGCCATCTTGCTGCTGGTGCTGGCGGTGGCCTTGGGATACTTCGCGCCCGGGGTGTAGGGGAGACCCGCAGGGCGCCTGCGAAGGCGGGCGCCGCGACCCACGGATGGCTCCGGTTGAAAGCGCGCGGTCAGGACGCATGCCGGCCACGCGACAACCGCGCGTGTTTCGTCGGATAGTGCTTGCGCTCGCGCGCGCCCGTGCACACGCTCGCGCCCGTGCGTTCCTTCCTCGACGTTCCCGCTCTCCGCCGCGCGGCCCCTGCCGTGGTGCTGGCGCTGCTGCTGGCGATCGCCGTCGCGTCGGCCATCGCCGCGGCCGCGGCCGCGCCTGCGGTGGCCGCGACGGCCGCGTCGCCCGTCCCGATCGGCGTCGGGGCGCGCGTCGAAGCGCTCGGGTCGTCGGCCGCGCACGGATCGGGGGGCGCCGCCGCCCCCGCCCCCGCCGCCGCCCCCGTGCAACGGATCCGCGTGGGGATCCGCGATGTGCCGCCGCTGGCGTTCCGCGACGTCGACGGCAACGTCGCGGGCTACCTGGTCGAATTCCTCGAGACCGTGGGCCGGCGCAGCGGACTTCGCTTCGACTACGTGTCCTACCTGTCGACCGAAGCCTTGCAGCAGGCCACGATCGAAGGCGAGGTCGACGCGGCGCTGCCGCTGCTGCCAACGCCGGAACGGCAGAAGCACTTCGCCTTCACCGCTCCGCTGGCGACCTTGTCGGTGGCGATCCTGGCGCGCGGCGACACGTCCCCGCCCGATGCCGCCTTGTCCCAGTTGGCCGGCGTGCCGGTGGCCGTGGCGTCGCAGGCGTCGATGATGCGGCACGCGCTGCTGCAGGCGCAGCCCGCCGCGCAGCCCTTGTCCCGGCGCAGCGATGCCGAGATCGTCGTCGCCGTCGCCACGGGCGAGGCGCGTTACGGCTTGGTCGAGCGCACCCGCGCCGTCTACACGCTGCGTCGGCTGGGCCTGACCAGCGTGGCCGACGTCGGCACCGCGCCTTGGCCGTACGAGGTGACCATGGCGATCCGCGAGAGTCTGTCGCCGCAAGTGCGCCAGGCGGTCGCCGATGCCGTCGCCTCGGTCCCGCCGGGGGAGCGCCGCGAGCTGGTGGCCCGCTGGCTGGATCCGCTCGCGGCGCCCTGGCACCAGCGCAACGGCAAGGCGCTGCTGGCGGCCCTGGTCAGCGTGGGGCTGGTGGGCGTGCCGGCCGGCGTCATGGTGCAGCGCAAGCTCGCCAGCGGCCGGCGCGACCTGGCGCGCGTGCACGACCTCCTGCAGCGTACCGCCCAGGCGGCCAGTGTCGGCGGCTGGGAACTGGACTTGCGCACCGGCGCATTGCAGCTCACCGCGCAGACCCACGCCATCCTGGGCACGGACCCGTCGCAGCCCGGTCCGGACTTGGCGCTCACGATGCAGCGTTACGAGCCCGGCTCCCGCCTGCTGGCAGCGGCCACGCTGGAGCGGCTGCGCCGCGGCGGGCCGCCCGAGCAACTCGACCTGCAGGTGCGTCGGACCTCGGCAGAAGTGGTCTGGGTCCGCGCGACCGCGCAGGGCCGGATGATCGACGGCGTGGTCGCGCAGGTCTTCGGCACTTTCCAGGACATCCACGCGGCCAAGCTCGAGCAGCTGGCCCGCGAGGAATCCGAACGGCGCTATCGCACGCTGGCGGACAACGTGCTCGACCTGATCACGATGCACTCCGAGGACCAACGCGCCACGGTCGTCTACGCGACGCCTTCGTCCCTGCAGATCACCGGCTTTCCGCCCGAGGCGCTGGTGGGCGGCTCGCCGTTCGACCGCGTGGACCTGGACGACTTGCCCGCGGTGCGCGCCTTCTTCGCCGGCCTGACCCGGGGCGAGACGCCCGATTCGATCCTGTATCAATTCCGCCGCGAAGACGGGCAATGGATCTGGCTGGAAACGCGGGCCAAGACCGTGTTCGACGACGATGGGCGCATCCTGGATGTCGTCGCGGTGTCGCGGGACGTGGGCGAGCGGGTGCGCGCCAGCGAAGCGCTCGCGCGCTCGGAGGGACGTCATCGCCACCTGGCCTTCCACGACGCGCTGACCGGGTTGCCGAACCGCGCCGCGCTGCTCGACCGGCTGTCGGCCGCGGTCGCCGCACCCACCGGGGCGGCAGCGCTGCTGTTCGTCGACCTGGACGGCTTCAAGCACATCAACGACGCGCGCGGGCATTCGGCGGGCGACGCGCTCCTGGTGGAGATCGCACGGCGCCTGCGCGCCGCATTGGGCGAAGAGCCGTTCCTGGCCCGTTTCGGCGGCGACGAATTCGTCGCGATGCTGCACGATGCGCGCGGCGACGAGGTCGTGGCGGAATGCGCGGCCCGCCTGATCGAGGCGTGCGCGCAGCCGGTGATGCTGGCCGGCGGGCCGGCGTAACTGACCGCCTCGATCGGCGTGGCGCGGCACCCGGAGCACGGCCGCGACCCGGAGGCGCTGCTGGCGGCGGCGGACGCCGCCATGTACGCCTCCAAGGCCGCCGGCCGCAACACCTGGCGTGCGTTCAGCCCGGCCATCGGGCAGGCGATCGCGGACCGTGCCGGCGCTTTGCACGAGCTGCGGGACGCGCTCGAGCACGACCGCCTCGAACTCCATTACCAGCCCAAGGTGGACCTGCGCAGCGGGGCCTGCGTCGGTGTCGAGGCGCTGTTGCGCAGGCGCACGCCGGACGGTGTCGAGGGCCCGGCGCGGCTGATCGCGGCCGCCGAGGAGTCCGGGCTCATCGGGCGCTTGGGCGAATGGGTGGTGCGCACCGCCGCGGCCCAATCGCGCGCATGGCGCCGCGAGGGGATCGCCCTGCCGATCGCGGTCAACGTGTCCGGCTTGCAGTTGCGGGACGGCGCCTTTGTTGCGTTCCTGGCCGACCAGATCCGCTTCGACCCCCAGCTGCCGCGCTTCCTCCAGCTCGAACTGACCGAGACCAGCCTGGCGCTGGCGTCCGACGGCGCGTCCGAGGTGTTCACGGAGATCCGCCGGCTCGGCCTCAAGCTGCACATCGACGACTTCGGCACCGGGTACTCCAGCCTGGCGTACCTGCCCATGCTGCCGATGGACGCGCTGAAGATCGACCGCGGCTTCGTGGCCGGCATGACACGCAGCCAGGACTCGCGCGAGATCGTGCTGGCGATCCTGGCGGTGGCGCGCGCGCTGAAGCTGGCCGTGATCGCCGAAGGCGTGGAAACCCGCGAGCAGGCCGAGTTCCTCGCGTCGCACGGTTGCGACCAAGCGCAGGGCTATCTCTACGCGTGTCCGGCACCCGCCGCCGCGGCGGCCGCCTTCGCCGCGCAGGACCATCGGCAGCGCGCCGTGGACCACCAGGCCACCGCCTAGCGCCCTGGCGGACCGGAAGCGGGCCGCGTGACGAGCCGAGCTCGCGCGGGGTCCGTGCGTATGATCGCGGCTTCGCCCATGTCCCAGGAGCCCGCCGTGTCGATCGATGCCATCGAGGTCGAAACCGGCCCCAACCCCGTCGCCAGCGTCGTCGTCCTGCACGGGCTGGGCGCCGACGGCAGCGACTTCCTGCCGATCGCCGACCAGCTCGACCTGTCCGGTGCCGGCCCGGTGCGCTTCGTCTTTCCCCACGCCCCGGTCATGCCGGTGACCATCAACGGCGGCATGCGGATGCGGGCCTGGTACGACATCGTCGGCTCCGACCTGGCACGGCGCGAGGACGAGCGCGGGCTGCGCGCCTCGCAGGCGATGGTGGAAGCGGTATTGGCACGCGAGCGCGAGCGTGGCATCGACGCCGGTCGGATCGTGCTGGCCGGCTTTTCACAAGGTTGCGCGATGGCGCTGCTGACCGGCCTGCGCCACGGCGAGCGGCTGGCGGGCATCGCCGGTTTGTCGGGCTACCTGCCGCTGGCCGCGTCGCTAGCGGCCGAACGCGACCCGGCCAATGCCCAGGTGCCGGTGTTCCTGGCGCACGGCATCCGCGACGGCATCGTGCCGCTGGCTCGCGGCCGGGCGTCCCGCGACGCCCTGCTGGCGCTGGGGTACCCGGTTGAGTGGCACGAGTACCCGATGGAGCACTCGGTCAGCGCTGAGGAGATCTCCGACCTGGAGCGCTGGCTGCTGACGGTGCTGCGCTAGGACGCTCGCCCGCGTCCGCCGCGCCCTCGGGCGGAGCGCTGCTCGACGCCGAGCCTTCCAGGTTGGACGCGTCCCGTGCCTCGTCCTCCGGCGCCGTGTCGTCCCGAGTGACCTGGTCGATCGCGGCTTCGGACCCCGCGCGCAGGTGGCGTGGGTTCAGCATCTTCTGGCGCAGCGGCATTCGGGCACCTTCAGCGATGGATGCCGTGGCCTCGGGCAGCGCGGCCGCGGTCCGAAGCACCTTAGCACGACGCCCGTCCGCCGCGCCGCATCGACCCGACCCGCCTCGGGACCGGGCCGGGATCAAGCCGGATCGGCGGTGCGCTGCGTGACCACCTGATGGACGAAAGCGAGCTTTTCCAGGGCGGGCGTCGATAGCACGAACGGGTACGCGTCGCCCGTTCCCATGCTTCGGGTGAGGCTGTTCAGCGCCACGGTCAGCGGGATCCACTGGTCCCGCATCTCTTCGAAGGTGCGGGCGATCAGGGGCTGGCGCCGCTCGGTGTTCAACTCCAGGGACAGCTCCGGCGTGCCCTGCGGCAGAAGGACGAGGCCCAAGGACTTGGCCGTCTCCAGCGTATCGGCCATGTGCATGAAGTGCGCCCAAGTCTCGGCCCAGTCCTCCCACGGGTGCATGGTCGCGTATTCGCTCACGAACCGGTCCTGCCAATCGGCGGGCGCCCCGTGCTCGTAATGGCGGTTCAGCGCCTCCTGGTAGTCGAGGCGCTCGTCGCCGAACAGCGCCCGGAACTGCTCCAGGAGTTCGGTGCCCGCGATCAGCCGGTCCCAGTAGTAATGGCCGACTTCATGCCGGAAATGACCCAGCAGCGTGCGATAGGGCTCGCCCATCGCCTTGCGGTTCTTCTCGCGCACCGCGTCGTCCGCCTCGGCCAGGTTGATGACGATGTGACCGTTGTCGTGACCGGTCATCACCTGGTGCTTCGGCGTGCTGGCCATGAACGAGAACATCAGTCCGCCCTGCGGATCGACGCCGCGCGGTTGCACCGGCAAGCGCATGGCGAGCAGGGTGTAGATGAGCCGGCGCTTGGCGGTCTCCATCAAGCCCCACAACGCACGGTTGCCCGGCACGCCCATGTCGGGCACGGTCTCGTTGAGCCTGCACGCGACGCACAGCCGGTTGGGGTCTGCTGCCGACACCATCCAGTTGCACACGCGCTCGATGCCGTAGTTGGCGCACTGCCGGTAGGCGCCGCCGTCCTTGGACCGCCACAGGCGGCTCGCCGGATCGGTGCCCGTGGCGGAAGGGCCGCCGACACCGCTGGCGCCCGCGTCGGCCGGCTCGAAGGTCGCCATGCGCAGGTATTGCGGAACGAAGCCCAGCGCGCGGCCGCACGAGACGCAGGTGACGTTCTCGAAGTAGACGACGTGCTCGCAGTGGTTGCAGCGGAAGTGCTTCATGGCAGGGACGGGGGCATGGGCGGGGGTCGGGCGGGGGTCGGCCGGGCGAGACCGGTGCGCGCGACGAGCGCGCGTCATCAAGCGACCGTCGTGCCTGCGGGCCGGCCGCTGCGCGCCGGCGCGCGGCACGGCAGGCCGGCAGCGAAGCCGTCTCCTCGGGCCCGCCCTGGCGGTGATCGACGGCAGCACGTATCGTCCGGACCATTCCACTCGATTTCCACGAGGCCCGGCCCGCCATGCGCAACATCGACGAGAACACCATCACGGAGGCGGTCGTCGCCTCGTTCGCGGACTGCAAGGACGAGCGCCTGCGCACGGTCATGACGAGCCTGACGCGGCACCTGCACGCGTTCGCGCGCGAGGTGCGGCTGACCGAGGAGGAGTGGTTCGCCGGCATCCGCTTCCTGACCGAGGCCGGCCACATCACCGACGACAAGCGCCAGGAGTTCATCCTGCTGTCCGACACGCTGGGCCTGTCGATGCTGGTGACCGCGCAGTCCAACCCCAAGCCGGCCGGCTGCACCGAAGCGACGGTGTTCGGTCCGTTCTTCGTGGAGGGCGCACCGGTCTTTCCCAATGGCGCCGACATTTCAAACGGCGCGCCCGGGCAGCCGTGCTGGGTCAGCGGGCAAGTGCGCGACTCGTCCGGGCGCCCCGTGGCGGGCGCGTTGCTGGATGTGTGGCAGTCCGACGAAGAGGGCCTGTACGACGTGCAGCGGGGCGGCGACGAACACCGTGCGCGTGGCCGGCTGCGCGCGGACGACGACGGCCGCTTCGCCTTCCGGACGATCCTGGCCGAGTCCTACCAGATCCCGCACGACGGCCCGGTGGGGCGCATGCTCGAGGCGGTGGGCCGGCACGCGTGGCGGCCCGCGCACCTGCACTTCATGATCCAGGCGCCCGGGCACGAGACGCTCATCACGCACGTCTTCCGCAATGGCGACCAGCACCTGGATTCCGACGCGGTGTTCGGCGTGCGGTCCACGCTGATCGCCGACTGGGCGCGCCACGAGCCCGGCCAGGCGCCCGACGGCACGCGCTGCGACACGCCCTTCCACACGCTGCGTTACGACTTCGTGCTCGCACCCGAGCGCAGCGGGCTCACTGCGCCGCGCACGTGAAGCTCGCCGATCAGTCGCGCACGGCCAGCATCACGGCGTAAGCCTTGAACAGGGCCGTCGCCGGTTGCCCGACCTCCAGGGACAGCGCTTCGGCCGCGTCGTTGGTGATGCTGGCGGTGACCTGTGCGCCGCCGGGCAACGCCAGGCCGACCAGCGACGTGGTGGCGCCCTTCGCCACGCGCGACACGGTGCCTTCCAACTGGTTGCGGGACGACAGGCGCCAGCCCGCCAGGTCGGTGGCCAGCACCACTTCCGACGCCTTGACCAGGGCGATCGCTTCCTGTCCGACCGCCAGTCGCAGGCGCGTCGCGGAGGCGGTCGTCAGGGCCGCGGTGATCTCCACGCCGCCTGCGATCGCCACCGTGGCCTGCGTCGTGGCCGGGCCGGCCTCGACGGACCGGATGGTCCCGGCGAATTGGTTGCGTGCGGACGTCTTCATCGAAAGCCTCCTGAAGAGGGCCGCGAGGCCCGGTTGATCGTTCATCCACGCCACCTGCTCGTGGAGGAACGCCTGGTGCCTCTGATGCAGGGTGCGCCAGGCGGCGAGCAGGGCCTGCCCCGCGGGCGTCAACCGCGAGCCGCCGCCACCGCGCCCGCCGGTCGAGGTCTCGACCAGCGGCACCGGGCAGAGGTTGCTGGCAGTGTCCAGGACCAGCCACGCACCCTTGTAGCTGTAGCCGGAGGCGCGCGCGGCCTTGTGCAGCGAGCCGGTCGCGTCCAACGCCTCCAGCAGCGCGAAGAAGCGCGCGTCCAGGCGCCCCGCGATCGACAGTTCGCCTTGCAGCAATGCCGCGGCGCCTTCGGCGCGCGGGGCCGGGTCGCGGTCGGGCGCGGTCAAGGCTTCGGCTCACCTGCGGGCGCGTCCGCCTCCAGCAACGCGCGCAGCCGCGCCTCGCCCGGTCGCGGCAGCGGAGCGGGCTCGGGCGACAGGACGCGCTGCGCCAATTCGCGGCTTTGCGCCGTGTCGAGGTCGACTTCGCGCACGACGCGGCCGCCGTCGATCAGGAAGGCGACATTCGCCAACGCCAGCACGTCCTCGACGTCGTGCGTGATCATCACCGCCGGGATGCCCCAGCGCGCACGCACGGCCCCCAGCTCCTCTCGGAGCTGCCGCCGCAGCATCGGGTTGAGCGCCGCGAAGGGCTCGTCCAGCAGCAGCACCCGGGGGTTGCAGGCCAGCGCGCGCGCGAGCGCCACGCGCTGCTGCTGGCCGCCGGACAAGGTCGCCGGCCGGCTGTCGGCCATGGCGGACAGGCCGAAGCCCTCGAGCAACTCGTCCACGCGCCGGGCGTCCTCGGGCGACAAGCGCCGCCGCCAGCTGGTCAACCCGAAGGCGACGTTGCGCCGCACGCTCAGATGCGGGAAGAGCGCGTACTGCTGGAAGAGATAGCCCGCGCCGCGCTCGGGCGTGGGCACGTCGATGCGGGCCGCCGAGTCGAACCAGGTCCGTCCGCCGACGCGCACGTGGCCCGCCTGCGGCCGCAACAGCCCCGCCATGGCCTGCAGGGTCAGCGACTTGCCCGCGCCCGACGGCCCATAGAGGGCCACCACCGGCGCGTCGCTGGCGAACACCATGTCCGCCTCGAAGCGCCGCGCGCGGTCCGACACCGAAAAGCGCAGCGCGACGTCGATCACGGCTTGCCGAAACCGAAGCGGGCGAGGATGCCCTGCGCGTCGGGGCCGGACAGGAACGTGGCGAAGTCGCGCGCCAGCGCGGCTTGCTTGCTGTCGGCGACCACCGCGACCGGGTAGGTGACCGGTGAATGGCCGGTCGCGGTCAGCACGATGCGCACCTTGTCTTTCATGATCTGCGCGTCGGTGCGGTAGACGAAGCCTGCGTCGGCCTCGCCACGCGCGACGTAGTCCAGCACCTGGCGCACGCTGTCGGCATAGACCAGCTTGGTCACGATCGCGCCCCACACGCCCGCAGCGTCCAGCGCCTGCCTGGAATAGCGGCCCACCGGCACCGTGGCGAGCTTGCCGATCGCGATGCGCTTGACGTCCGGGCCCGCCAAGTCGGCCACGCGCGAAAGCGCCGGACCGCCTTGCGCCGGCGCGATCATCACGAGCGTGTTGCTGGCGAAGTCGCGACGCGTCGCGGCGTCCAGCGCCTTCTGCTGCACGCCGCGGTCCATGGTCTCCTGGTCGGCGCTCGCGAACACGTCCACCGGCGCGCCCTGCAGAATCTGCTGGATCAACACGCCCGACGCGGCGAAGTTGAAGCGCACCGTGGTGCCCGGGCGGGCCGCCTCGAAGCGGGCGCCGATCTCCCGGAAAGCGTCGGTGAGGCTGGCGGCGGCGGACACCGTGAGTTGCTGCTGCGCGCTGGCCGACAGCGGCGACACGGCCAGCGCCACGAGCGCGGCCAGGGAGGCGGCGAGGCGGGCGCCAGCGCGGGTCCGAACGCGGGCGGCGAGGCGCGCCGCGACGCGGGCGGCGAAACGGGTGTCCGGCGCCGTCATCTTGGAAATCCTCGAAGGTGGCCGGGTCGCGGGGCGAACAGCCGGTTGGAAAGGACCAGGACCGCGACCGAGACCGCCGACACCACCAGCGCCAGCACCAGCGCCACGTCGTCCTGCCCGGCCTGGACCGCGTCGTAGATGGCCATCGACGCCGTCTGCGTCTGGTCGGGAATGGAGCCGGCCACCATCAGCGACGCGCCGAATTCACCCATGGCCCGGGCGAACGCCAACAGCGTCCCGGCCAGGATGCCGGGCCAGGCCAGCGGCAGCGTCACCCGCAGGAACACGTCCACGCGCGACTGGCGCAGGGTGCGGGCCGCGGCTTCCATCGTGGGGTCGACCTGGGCGAACGCGGTGCTGGCGGCCTTGAGCACCAGCGGCAGCGCCACCAGCGTCGAGGCGACGACGGCGCCGTGCCAGCTGAAGATGATCGTGTAGTCGAAGCGGTCGCGCAGCCATGCGCCGATCGGCCCGCGGCGACCCATCAACAGCAGGATGCCGTAGCCGATCACCGTGGGTGGCAGCACCAGCGGCAGCATGAAGATGGCTTCCAGCAGGCCGCGGCCGGGCAGGCGGGTGCGAGCGAACACCCAGCCCAGCGCGATCCCCAGCACCAGCGCGAAGGCAGTGGCGAAAGCCGCCACGCGCATCGTCAGCGCCAGCGGCGCCCAGTCGAACCCGGCGAACACGGTCGCAACGCGCTCCGTCGATCCGAAAGCGCGTAGTGTATTCGACTACATCACGGTTTAGTCGGGTTGGTGGCGGGAGGTCGCATGGGGTTGCGGCCCAGCGCGGCCAATGCGGCCCACGCCGTCGCACCCAGGTGCGGCCGGCGGAAGTAGCGGAAGTCGTCGATCGTGCTGTCAGGGCCCAGGGCGAGTCCGGTCGTGATGCTCGGGGCGCGAGTGGCCCAAAGGTAGCCGCCCGGGCTCACGTCGCTCGCCAAGGCATCGAGCAGCCGCCCCGCAGGGGCTTCACGTCCCACGACGCGGTAGACCAGGGCCGCTTGCGCCGTGCCCTCGACCCAGACGCCATCGCGGTCGTCGTCGAAGTCGAAGCCTCCGCCCACCGCGTGGGCGCGTTCCACGAAGGCCAGCGCGCCGCGCCATGCGGGCGGCGGGTCGGGCAGCAGCAGGGGCCACAGTTGCGCGTCGAGGGCGGAGCGGCCGCGGGCGCGGGTGGCGCCGTCCGGAAGCGTCCCGACGGCGAAGCGCCCCGCGGCCGGATCCCACATCGCGTCCAGGAAGGCGCGCGCATGGGCCGCCTGCGCGGACCAGGTGGGCTGAGCGTCGGCAGGGCGATTCAGCGCGCGCGTCCCGCGGTCCGCCAGCCACGCGAAGACCGCGGCCAGGTCGACGTTGTGCTCCGTGGACTTCCATCCGATGGGTTGCGGCGCGTCGTCGAAGCCGTGCACGCCGCCGCTGAAGCCCCCCGGTCCGCGTGGGCTGCGCGTGCGGTCCACGGCCCAGCGGGCCAGGCGCGCCGCGCCAGCGTGGAAACGGGCCGCGTTGCCCGCGTTGCCCGCGTTGCCCGCGTTGCCCGTGTTGCCGGCCTCGCCCGTGGCGTCGGCCAGTGCCAACAAGGCCAGCGCCACCCAGGCGACGTTGCCGGTCGACGATCCGACCTGATACGGATCTTCCAGCCAGCGGCCGGCGGCCGCATCCCACCAACCCGCTGGCGGGACCGGCGTCTCACGCTGCGGCCCGGCGCGATAAGCGTTGCGTAGCCGGCCAGCGGCCCCGGCTCGGTCGGTCGTGGCGGCCGCCAGGAGCGCTTCGCCCAGGCGCAGCGCCTGCGCGCTTCGGCCGCACGCCAGCAGCGCGATGGCGGCCAACGCGTTGTCGTACGCGAACGCCGCGGTCGAGAGCGCGGGCTCGGACGCCGGCCCGGTGCCCGATGCGTCGTCCCAGCTGCGCAGCAGCGCGGCGCCGCCGCCGGGCACCGCGTCGACGCGGGCGGCCAAGGTGGCGCACAGGCGCTGGGCGAGCGGGTGGGTCGAGCGCGGCGCCTGCGGTGTCGACATGTTCGTCGGGGGCGTGCGAGGCGCCTCGGGGGCGACGGCGGCGGCGACGGGGCCGAAAAACGTCGGGAGCGCGACCATCGTCGACGCCACCGCGCGCCGCACCCCGGCGGCGGCCGCTTTCGTCATGCCGTGAACACCGCCTCCGTGCCGGCTTCGACCATCTTCGCCAGGCGCGTCACGTCCCAATTGGTGAGGTTCACGCAGCCATGCGAGGCGCTGCGGCCGATCGTGCCAGGCTTGGCGGATCCATGGATGCCGTAGTTCTCCTTCGACAGGTCCAGCCACGCCACGCCGACCGGGTTGTTCGGTCCCGGTGCCAGCACGGCCTTCGCGGCTTTCGGATCGGCCTCCCAGAAACGCTTGGGGTTGTAGTAGTACTTCGGATCCAGCGCGATCGTGCGGATCTTCCAGGTGCCCAGCGGCAACGGGTCGTGCCGTTCGCTGCCGATGGTGACCGGAAAGTAAGCGACCAGCCGGCCCTGCGCGTCGAGCGCCCGCAGCGCCCGTTCCGCCTTGCTGACCCGGACCGAGCGGGCCTTGGGCAGCGTTCCCGCCGGCGTGACGGACGGCACCAGCAGCGCCGTGCCCGCGCGATCGAAAGCCACGCCGGGATTGAGCTTGCGCAACAACACGGGGCTCGCGTGGAACTTTTCCGCCAGACCTTCGAGCGGCGACGCGTATCCAAGCCGCGGCAGCTTCGCCTTGGCCTGCATGTCGTCCGGAACCTCGGCGAAGGGGCCCTTCACGTCGTCGGCCGAGATCTCGTAGCGCGTCAGCACGGGCGCTTCGCCAGCGACCTCGACCAATGCCGCCCAGGTCTCCCGGTCGACGCGGCCGCTGCTCGACAATCCCCGCGACTCCTGGAAAGCCGCGACGGCGCGCTGGGTGAAGCGGCCGTAGCTGCCGTCGATCTCGCCCTGGGAGAACAGCGCGCGGTCTAGCAGGATCTGCGCACGCAGCGCGGCGGCGCCTTTCGCGCCGGGACCGATCGGCGGATGGTCGGTCGCGTTGGCCGCGGTCGCGAGCTTGCGGTCGCCAGGCAGGTCGGCGCCTTCGTCGGCCGTCGCGGTCTTCGCGGTCGTCGCTGCCGGGTCGGCCGCCGCAGGCGGCGTCGCCGCCGACGGAGACGACGGAGACGACGGAGACGACGGGGCGCCGGGGGGCGTGGCGGGCGGGACGGTCACCGCGGGCGGCACCGCCGTGCCGGCGGGTGCGGTTCCCTGTGTGGCAGTGCCGGTATCCGGCTTGGTCTGCGCGAGCAACGGCCGGCACCACGCGGTGGCAGCGGGCAGGGCAAGAGCGAGCAGGGCCCGCCGTCGTGCGTTTTCCATCATGGCTCCCGGGATCCGCGCACGGATCATGCTGCAGCAAGGGGTTGTCGACGGATGGACGCGGAGCAATGAACGGACCCACGAAGATGCGCCGGACGCGGCGGGCCCTGATCGGGGTGTTGCTGGCCGGCGGGGCGCGAGCGGCCTTCGGCGCGGCGCCCAAGGCCACGCCCGACGAGGGCATGCCGAACGAGGGCGCGCGCAACGACGGCGCGCGGAATGACGGCGGTAAAGCGAACAATTCGGGCAAGGAAAAGGGAAGCAAGGAAAACGGGCGCAAGGAAAACGGGCGCAAGGAAGCGGGGCGGGCCGTCGAAGAGCGGCGCCTGCGCTTGTTCACCGTCAACCAGCGCGAGTCGCTCGACGTGGTCTATCGCCGTGGCGGCGAGCTCGTGCCCGAGGCGATCGAACGCATCGAGCACCTGCTGCGGGACCGCCGCAACAACCAGCGCGGCCCGATCGACCCGAAGCTGCTCGACCTGCTCCATCAGCTGGGGGAGTCAATCGAGGCCGACCAGCCCTTCCACGTGATCTCGGCGTATCGGTCCCCGGAGACCAATGACAAGCGCGCCGCCACGCCGGGCAGCGGCGTGGCGCAAGGCAGCCTGCACGTGAAAGGGCAAGCCATCGACATTCGCGTGCCCGGGGTGCCGCTGGAGAAGCTGCGTGATGCTGCCACCGCGCTGAAGGCGGGCGGCGTGGGCTATTACGCGAAGTCGGACTTCGTGCACGTGGACGTAGGGCGTGTTCGTAGTTGGGTGCAGGAGGAGTGACGCGCCCGGACCGCCGGCCCTACAGCGACAGCATCCACCCGTCGCGCGGATCGACCCGGTTCTCCAGCACGGCCAGATAGGCGTCACGGACGGCATCCGCGCCTTCTGCCCTGCGCACGCGCAGCCAGGGCGCCGCCGGGTCGTTGACGCGGCCCATGAATTCACGCCAGGAAGCCGCCAGGCGTACCTGCAATCGGGCGGTGCCCCAGCCCTCGGGTGGTGGCGCGCTTCGCTTGGCGAACTGCGCCGGTGCGAAGAACAGCGTCGGCCGCGGCCCGGGCAGGTCGCGGCCGGGACCGAGCGCATCCCAGTGCGTTCCACCCACCGAGCAGCTGTAGCGCAAGGCCTCGCCGAAGCGCTCGTGGATGGCGCGGCGCAGCGGCGCGTCGCCCGCGAAGTCGACGTAGACGGTCGGCGTGGCGGGGTCGAGCGTGTCCACCGAGTCGTAAGGCAGCACTTCGTCGTAGCAGCCCAGCGACCGGCAGAAGTCCACGCCGCCCGCGGAGGTCAAGCCGACGATGCGGACGCCACCAGCGGTGGCATCGGCGCCTGTGCGCCGCAGGGCCATGCAGAACGCCGTACCGAAGGCCGTCTTGCTGGACGCGCTGGACAGGAGCACCTGGCGGGCGCCGAAGTGCCCTGCATCGGCGAGGAAGTCGTCGATCAGGAAGGAGGTGACGAACAGCGGCCGCAACAAGGCTTGTTGGGCCTCCTGGGTCGCGTCGTAGCCCGGGTCGGTCGCGCAGCGCTGGATGGCGTTGTAGAGCGCGGGCAGCGCCGCGCGGTGCTCGGCGCCATCGGTGAAGCCGTGCGTGCCCGCGCGCGTCGGCTGCACCACCAGGTAGCGGCCCATCGGCCAGTAGCCGTAGCAGCGCTCCCCCGACTGCACGCTGGGCGCGCGCGACTCCACCACTTCCGCGAAGCCCCACACCGGGATGCAGCCCCAGGCGGGGTCGTCGGTCGGGAAGAACGACCAGTATTTCATCGCCTCGCCGAAGGCGGCGTAGGTGATGTTGTTGGCCGTCAAGCCGAACTGGTCGATGCGCAGTCGTGCTTCGCCTTCTGCCAGCGCGCGCCGCTGCGGCGCATCCGGGTCATCGATGGTGCGGCAGGTGCGCAAGTCGGCGCGGGAAACGAGGAAGCGTGGTGCGTCGGAATCGTTCATGCGCGGCCAGGGGTCGTCGGCGCTCCATTGCGCCCAGTGGGCCGAGTCTACGCGGTCGCGCCGGCGCCGCCCCCCTCTGGCGACGGCATCCGCGGCAGCCGTACGCTGAAGGTCGAGCCCCGACCCAGGCCTTCGCTGCGGGCCGACACCGTGCCGCCATGCAGCTCGACGAGCCGCTTGACCAGCGCCAAGCCGATCCCCAGCCCGCCTTGGCTGCGCTCGATCGTCGCGTCGATCTGGTGGAAGAGCACGAACAGCTGCGCGATCTTGGCCGGCTCGATGCCCACCCCCTGGTCGACCACGCGGATCTCGACCATGTCGGCGTGCAGTTCGACTTCTAAGCGGATGACGCTGCCCGCCGGGCTGAACTTGCTGGCGTTGACGAGCAGGTTCTCCAGCACCTGCGTGATGCGCGCCGGATCGGCATCGATCCGCGCGGGCGTGGGCGGCACGATCACCTGCAAGGCCTGGTCGCGCGCCTCGATGGCGGCGCGCTGCGACTTAGCCGCCTGCTGCACGGCCAGGCCCGCCATCATCGGCTCACGCCTCAGTTCGATCTTGCCGCGACTGACGCGCGAAACCTCCAACAGGTCGTCGACCAACCGCGTGAGCTGGCGCGTCTGGCGCCCGGCCAGCGCCAGCGCACCGCGGCCGCGCTCGTCCAGCGATTGCGTCCGCTCGATCAGCCGGTGCGCGTTGGTGAGCGGCGCGAGCGGATTGCGCAGCTCGTGCGCGAGCATCGCGAGGAACTCGTCCTTGCGCCGGTCCGATTCCCGCAGCGCATCTTCGGCCTGCTTGCGCTCGGTGATCTCGAAGAACAGGAGGCCGACGCGGCGAAGCTCGGGCGCCTGGACGCGAAAGGCGTACACCGACCACCACCGGGCGAGCGGCGTCGAGTGGTTCTCGAAGCGGATCGGCTCGCCGGTGGTGGCCACGCGTCCGTACAGCTCGAACCAGTGCTCGTCCTGGTCGGGTGCGATCTCGCGCATCCACCGGCCCGCTGCGTTCGCGATGCCGGTTTGCCGCTCGAACGAGGGGCTCACTTCCAGGAAGCGATAGTCGATCGGCTTGGCGTGGTCATCGAAGGCCACTTCGATCGTGCAAAAGCCTTGGTCGATCGCGTTGAACAACGCGAGGTAACGCTCTTCGGCCTGTCGACGTCCATGCTCGGCGCGGGCCTGCTCGAACGCGGCCCAAGTGCGGTCGGCGACCTCCTCGAGCAAGGCCACATCGTCCGGCGTCCAGGCGCGAGGCGCCGCGTAATCCACCGACAGCGCGGCGACGAGGCGACCCTCCCGTACCCGCGGCACGGCCAGGATGGCGGCCGCGCTGACCGCCAGGTAAGCGTCCGCGGACCGGTGCGTGCGCGGATCGGTCCGGACATCGTCGACGACGATCGTGCTGCCCAGGGCGAGCGCGTCGAAGAAGTCCATGCCGAAGGCCGCGGTCGTGCCGCCGCCCATGAGCGATGGCGAATGTCCGTCCGTCCAATCATCGCTGATCGAAAAACGCGAGATCGTCTCGTCGAACTCGACGTAATGGACGCGCCCGGCCCGAAGCTGCTCGCCCACGGCACGCGCCGAGTCCGCGAGCACCGACCGTGGCTCGGAGGCTGCGCGCAGGCGATCTTCCAATGCGAGCAGGAACGACTGGTGCGCCGCACTGGCGCGCAGCCGCTGCTCGGTCACGTGTTGCGCCGTGACGTCCTCGACATGCTGGACGATGGCGCTGATCCGACCGGCCGCGTCGACCACGGGCGCGCTCAGCCGGCGCCAGAAGCGCTCTTCGACGACGCCATCGGACCGGGCCACGACGACCCGGTGGGTCGGCATCGCGTCCGGCGCGCGCCGTTCGAGCACGCGATCGAGCGAGGCGCGCAGGCTGGCGACACCGTCGGCAGGTGGATCGTTCGTGTTGTCCGGGCCTTCGGGAAAGGCCTCGAAGAGCCCGTGGCCGAGCAACGCGTCCCGGCTGGCCAGCGCCGCCCGCGAGAATGCGTCGTTCACGTCGACGATGGTGAAACGCGGCGCATCGGGCGCGATCACCAGGAGCGGCGTGGGCGTGGCGGCGAATAACGCCTGGAAGTCCGGGCCGGGCTTGGAACTCAACGCGAACTCACGTCATCAGGTTCGAGGGCCACCGTGACCCGACCGCATCCGCCAAAGCGCCCAGACCCGCGAGGGCGCAGCAACGCCCGTTCCCGCAGGGCTGGCGTTGAACGAACCCGGCCCACAAAAGCAAAGCGGCCACTATCGCTAGCGGCCGCCTCAAACCTGGTGGGTCGGGAGGGACTCGAACCCTCGACCAACGGATTAAAAGTCCGCTGCTCTAACCAACTGAGCTACCAACCCCCGTCACAGCAAGCCTACGATTATAGCGTCTGCCGAGAGGGTGGTCAAAGCGCAGGGCCTTGCAGCGTCACAGCGCGTACAGGTCGAGCGCCCCGGACAACCGGGTGCGGTACTGCGCCAGCCGCACGCGGTCCTTCTCGGCCGCCAGCTGCGCGACGTGCGGCGCGTAGTTCACGAGGTTCAACGCGCGCATCAGCGGGGCGATCTCCACCAGCTTCGCTTCCTTGATGCCGTAGCCGGCCAGGAAGGCCTGCTTCTCGTCGATCGACAGGTCGTGCAGCGCGAGCGACAGCTCCCACGCGGGCGCGGCGTTGGAGGTGCAGTTCTCCCAATCCAGGATCGCCGTGATGCACCCGGCCTCGTCGACGATGGTGTTCTTCAGCCGCAGGTCGCCGTGGTTCAGGCAGGGGCGCACGGTCATGCGCTGCGCCTCGCCGATCGTGCGGCGCAATGCGCGCAGTTGCGTGGCGTCCAGCATCCGGTGGCGTTCCAGCGTCTCGATGCGCCCCTCGACGCACAGCTCGTCGCGCAGGTAGTCGCCCCAGGTCGCCCGGCGCGACAGCTTGTTTTCCGACCAGTCGAAGGTGCTGCCGAAGCCGCGCGTGCGGATGGCGTTGATGCGGGCGGCGTGCTCGCCCAGCTCGTGCAGGATCGACAGGCGCGCCGGGTGCGTCGTCGCTTCGCGGCCCTCGACGCGGCGCGACACCATGTACGGCATCGGCACCGCGGTCGTGCCGACCTCCAGGATCTCCGGCACGGGCACGCCGGCCTCGCGCGCCCGGCGCATCGCCCACTGCTCCTTCATGAAGGCCGCGAGCTTGGTGGCGTCCGGGCACAGCCGCACCATGAAGAGGCCATCCGGGTGCTGCGCCTCGAAGACGAAGTTCGACAGGCCGCTGGCTTGGTGCTTCAGCTGGTCCGGCGCCGCGCCGAGGTAGTGCGACAACACCTCGCGCGCCATGCCCTCGGCTTCGCGCACATCGGCGGCGTCGCGTTGCGGCGCCGGGGCGACGCGCGCCGCGGAATCTTCCACCGGCTTCGCGTCGGGCTTGGCCGCGGCCTTCAACCGTGCGTTCACGCCGACCCCTCCTCGACCAGGGCGCCGAGCCGGTCCAGGGCGTCGCCCAACGCATGCGGGTCGGCCACGTCGACGGTGTCGTGCACGCCGCGGAACTCCAGCGTCATCGGGCCGACGCGCAGCGCCAGGCCGATGCCGTCCAGGAAATTGTCCATGGGCGTGTCTCCGCAGCCGATCGAGTCCTCGATCGAGAAGCCCAGGCGCTGGGCGATGGCCTGCGTGCCGGTGCGCTTGTCGACGCCGGCGCGCGTGAAGAAGCTCGACGGCTTGCTGTGCTGGTAGGCCATCAGCTCGTCCTGGGGCGCTTCGATCAGCAGAAAGATCATCAGCGTGTCGTCCTCGTGCAGCCGCCGGCGCAACTCGTCCGCCGGGAAGGACACGACCTCCGCAGCGCTTCGGTACTTGTCCGCCACCTCGGCGATGCGATCGGCCACCGGTGTCCAGATCATCTCGCCGCGGCGCCAGTCGCGCGGGTACCAGAAGACCAGCAGCCGGTCGACCCGGTCGGCCAGCAGCCCCTCGACGCCGACCATCACTTCGTCGATCTCTTTCGCATGCAGCGGGAAGGCGTCGATCTCCTCGAAGGCCAGTTCGCCTTCGCGCGGCTCGATGATGTGGCCGATCAGGCTGCCGTTCAATGACACGGTGGGCAGCGGGGCGTTCGAAATCCGGTACCACTCGCGCCCGAAGCTGCGCAGCACCGACAGCGGGAAGCGCAACGAGTTGATGACCAGCGGCCGCCCGGCGTTGCGCAGGCGCTTGAGCGCGTATTCGACCGACCGGGCCACGATGATGCGGCCCTCGTGCTCGTGCACCGCGGTGCCATCGAGGTCCGTGACGACGGCGCCGCGCTGGGCGAACCGGGTGGTGTCGATGAAGCGGCGCAAGCGCGCGTCGATGTCGGCATCGATCGGCATGGAGTCCTCAGGGCGAACCGGGTGGGAGTCGCGTGGACTTGCAGCGACCTGTCGGCAGGAAGCGACCCGCGTGCCCGCCCGGCGTCCCGAACGGTCAGACCATCCGCTCGATCCGCCACACCTGATAGCGGATGGCCGCCACGCCGCCCACCAGGATGGCCGCAAAGGCCACGAAGGAGCCCAGCGCCAGCACCGACAGGCCCGACAGCCCCTGGCCGACGGTACAGCCGAGCGCGGTCACGCCGCCCACGCCCATGAGCGCCCCGCCCATCAGGTGGTTGGCCGTGTCCTCGGCGTCCCGGAAGCCTTCCCATCGGAAGCTGCGCGTGGCCACCGCGTACGCGAAGCTGCCCGCGATCACGCCCAGCGCCGCGGCGATGCCGATGGTCACCAGCTTGGTGGTGTCGCTCCAGAACATCAGCAACTCGATGATGTAGGCCACCGGCGCCACGAAGGACAGCGCCTCCAGCCGGCCGGAATTGGTGCCCACGAAGGCTTCCTGCAGCGTGTTCGGGTCCTCTTCCACGTAAGCCACGTGGCCCGAGACGTACCACACGCCCGCCACGCACAACCCCACGACCAGGCTGCCCGCCAGCGCGTCGAAGCGGCGGAACTCGCGGTCCATCAACGCGAAGGCCAGCAACGCACCGCCCAGCCCCAGGCCGAGCCAGAGCCGCCACGCCGTCAGGCTGCCCGCGTCGCCGTTGGCCAGCAGCCGCGGCAAGTCCTGGCCGGGCTCCAGCCGCAGCGCGACCGGATCCAGGACGTTGACCCGCAGCACGCCGAAGACGCCCTTCAACGTCATGTAGGCGAACAGGCCGAGCACGATGAAGGTGACCACCGCCTTGAGCGATCCGCCGCCGATGCGCACCAGCGTCTTCGAGCCGCAGCCCGAGGACAGCACCATGCCGAAGCCGAACAGGAACCCGCCCACCACGTAGGACAGCCAGGTGAAGTTGGGCGTGGCGTACAGCGCCTTGCCCGGGTCGATCAGACCAGCCGCCGCCATGACCGCCACGGCCGCCATGGCCGTGCCGATGGCGGCCAGCCACATGCGCATGCGGGTCCAGCTGCCCAGGTTCAGCACGTCGCTGATCGCGCCCATGGTGCAGAAGTGCGAGCGGTTCATCACCGCGCCAAGCACGAAGCCGATCGCGAACGTGGCCCAGACGGCGGTCAGGCGGACCGCGCCGATGTCGATGTCCTGCATGGTTCCCCACCCGCGGCGCCGGAACACGGCGCGCGGGCCTCCCTCTTTGCTCGAATGTCAGGTGCGCTGGACGTAGCGCGTCGGGTCGGGCACGCCGGCGGCGGTGAACCCCGCGCTGCGGATGCGGCAGGCGTCGCACTCGCCGCAGGCCCGGCCCTCGGTGTCGGCCTGGTAGCACGACACGGTGAGGCCGAAGTCTACCCCCAACGCCAGACCGGTGCGGACGATATCCGCCTTTCGCATATGCACGATCGGCGCATGGATGCGGACCGGCTCGCCCTGGCCGGCGGCGGCCTCCACGCCCGCGCGGGTGGCCAGGTTGGCCAGCCGCTCGAAGGCTGCCACGTACTCGGGCCGGCAGTCCGGATAGCCGGAATAATCCACCGCGTTGGCGCCGTAGAACACGTCGCGCGCGTCCAGCGCCTCGGCCCAGCCCAGTGCCACCGACAGCATGATGGTGTTGCGCGCGGGCACGTAGGTGACGGGGATGGCGTCGGTGCTGGCGCCGTCGACGGGCACGGCGATCGACGCGTCGGTCAGCGCCGAGCCGCCGAAGCGCGACAGGTCGACGCGCACCACTTCGTGCCGCCGGGCGCCCAGCGCTTGCGCGACGCGCCGCGCGGCGTCCAGCTCGGCGGCGTGGCGCTGCCCGTAGTCGACCGACAAGGCGTAGGTCTCGAAGCCCTGCGAGCGCGCCATGGCCAGGACGGTGGCCGAGTCCAGGCCACCCGACACCAGGACCACCGCGCGCTTGGTCGGGGGCATCGAGGATCGCGGCGGCGCGTGGCCCAACTGCGGCGGTGCCGTCAGCGTTGCGGCGTCGGCGTGCGCCGCGTGCCTGCCGCACCTGTGCCGCCGGCGCCTCCGGCCGCACCCGCGCCCGTGCCGGCCGCCGCAGGCGGCGTCGTGGGCATCGCGGCCAGCCGCAGCTTGGCGGTTTCCGCGGCGGGCGCCGTCGGGTACTTCTCCACCAGCGACTGCAGCGTGTCGCGCGCCCCCGCGCGGTCGGCCAGCTCCAGCTGCGCGCTGCCGATGGCGAGCATGGCGTCCGGCGCGCGCGGGGAATCCGGGTGACGGGCCAACAGCGCCTGGTGGCTGGCGATGGCGGCTTTCCAGTCCTTGAGCGCGAACTGCGCGCTGCCCGCCCAGAACTGCGCGTTCTGCGCATACGGGCTGCCAGGGTACTGCGCCAGGAACTGCTGGAAGGCCGCATGCGAGGCGCGGAAGTCGCCGGCCCGGAACTGCGCCAGCGCCGCGTCGAAGCCGCGCTTTTCGGCCGGGTCCACGTCCACGGCCTGGCCGTCGATGGTGACTTGCACCGGCTCGAAGCGCTTGATGCGCGCGTCCACGCCCTCGAAGAGGTCGCGCTGGCGGCGTTGCACGCCGGCCAGCTCGTTGACCTGCACTTCGAGCTGCCCACGCAGGCGTGCGATCTCGGTGCGCAACTGCTCCAGCTGCGCGGCCTGCTCCAACTGCGCGCGCGAGGTCGCGTAGGCGCCTTCGATGCGCTCCAGCCGCGCGAGCGCGTCGGTCATGCGCTGGGTCAGCTGCGCGATCGACTGCTGCTGTTGCTCCAATCGCGCGCGGATGTCGACGATGGCCCGGCGCGCGTCGTCGTCGGCGAAGATGGCCGCGCCGGCGGGCGAGGGCACCGCCGCGGCCAGCACCGCCACCAGCAGCGACGCGGTCACGACCGTGCCTGCGCGCGACGTGGCGCGGGGGCCCGCGTCAGCGCGGAACGGAGTCGCGGGGCGCATCACTGGTAGACGATGTCGGCGCGGCGGTTCTCGGACAGCGAGGCCTCGTCCGTGCCGGTGGCGCGGGGCTTCTCCTCGCCCAGGCTCACCGCTTCCATCTGGGACTCCGGCACGCCCAGCAGCGACAGCGAGCGGCGCACGGCTTCCGCGCGCTTCTGGCCCAGCGCCAGGTTGTACTCGCGACTGCCGCGCTCGTCGGTGTTGCCCTGGATCACGATGCGCCGGCCCTTGTTGGTGGTCAGGAAGCGCGCGTGCCCATCGACCGTGCCGCGGTACTGGTCCTTCACCACGAAGCTGTCGTAGTCGAAGTAGATGCTGCGCTGGGCCAGCGGGCTCTTGGGGTCGTTGAGGGGGTCCGGCGCGACGCTCACCTCGGCCACGGGCCGCGACGATTGCTGCTGGCCGGCCGCGCCGCCCTGGCCGGCACCCTGGCCGGCGCCCTGCGTCGCGCCCGCCGTGCCTCGGCTCTGCTCGATCGGCGCGCCCTGGCCCTCGTCCAGCTTGACCGACGAGCAGCCGGCAGCCAGCGCGAGGGCCAGCGCGGCGGTCAGGCCGCCGATGCGGCGCATGCGCGCTGCGCCTTGCGGTCGGGCGACCGTCGCGATCGGTTCGGTGGACATCGTCGGCGGATGGTTGGATGCGTGTTTCATCTAAGGGAACTCCTGCGATTCGATGGGATGTCAGGGCGAGAACGGCCCCCAGGCCGGCTCGCGGATGTCGCCTGCGGGGGCGGCCAGGCGTTGCCTGACGCGGCCGTCGACCGTGACGGCCATCAGCACGTCGCGGCCGCCCGCATTCGTGGTGTAGAGCACCCAGCGGCCGCTGGGCGCGAAGCTCGGGCTCTCGTCGGCGCCGGTGTCGCTGACCACGCGCTCGGCGCCGTCGCCGGCCAGGTCCTTGACCGCCACCGTGTACCCGTTGCCGCGCCGGGTCACGAAGGCCAGCGTGCGGCCGTCGGGGCTGACGCGCGGGCTGACGTTGTAGCTGCCGCCGAAGGTGACGCGCTGCGCGTCGCCGCCCGCCACCGGCATGCGGTAGATCTGCGGGCTGCCGCCGCGGTCGGAGGTGAAGTACAGCGTGCGGCCGTCGGGCGAGAAAGCGGGCTCGGTGTCGATGGACGAAGAGTTGGTCACGCGCTTGAGCCCCGACCCGTCCACGCCGATGGTGTAGACCTGCGTGAAGCCGTCGCGGGTCAACGCCACCGCCAAGGTCCGGCCGTCCGGGCTCCAGGCGGGCGCGCTGTTGCTGCCCCGGAAATCGGCCACGACCTGCTGGCGCCCGGTGGCCAGCGTGTGCACGTAGACCACCGGCTTGCGGCTCTGGAAGGACACGTAGGCCAGGCGCTGCCCGTCGGGCGACCACGCCGGCGAGATGATCGGCTCGTTGCTGGTGAGCGGCGTGACGACGTTCTCGCCGTCCCAGTCGGCGATGTTCAGCCGATAGCGCCCGCCCTGCTTGGTCACGAAGGCGATACGCGTCGAGAAGATGCCCTTGTCGCCGGTCAGACGCTCGTAGATCCAGTCGGCGATGCGGTGGCCGGCCAGCCGCAGGTCGGGTTGCGTGACCACCATCGACTGCCCGCCCACCGGCGACTGGCGCGTGGCGTCGATCAGGCGGAAGCGCACGTCGTAGCGGCCGTCGGCCAGGCGTGCGGTGGAGCCGCCCACGATGTAGTCCACGCCCCGGGCACGGAAGGCGGCGTAGTCGGGCGTCGCGGTCTCGGACAGGGACACGCCCGCGTCGTACAGCCGGAAGGCGCCGCTGCGCTGCAGGTCTGCGATCACCACGCTGGAGACGTCCAGCGGCACCGCGCCTTCCGTGGTGAACTTGCCGATGGAAATGGGGATCTGCTGCGCGCCGATGCCGGAGACGTCGATCGACAGCTGCGCGCGCGCAGCGGGCGCCGACGCTGCCAGCAGCGACGCGCCGGCGGCCCGTGCGGCGAGCGCGCGAGCCGGTGCGCCCAAGGCGTGGAGCGGGGCGGCGATGGCCCCGCCCAGCAGGCGGCGGCGGCCGAAGTCCGGGGACGCGTCGATCGGGGAGGGGCCGGTGGCGGCCGGTGATGCCTGGAAGGAGGAGGATCGCGACATGGAGTGCGCTTGAAGAAGCCGCCCTGTCGATTCCGAGCGGCGGATTATAGCCATGGGGTGGCGCTGCTCACGACCGGGGCTTGTGCCGGATTTCCTCGAGGTCGGTCGGGCAGCTGCCGTCGCGGCGGCGGGGCAGGGGGCTGGCAGCGTGGATCGCGCGTTCGGCCGCGTCGTCCCAGGAGGGTACGCCGCTGGATCGCTTGAGCCGCACCGAAGCCACCGAACAATCCGGCAGCACCTTGACCGCGAAGCTGGCCTCCGGGTTCCCTTCGGCGTCCCCGGTCCACGTGGTGCGGCTGCGGATCAGGGCGGCCACGCGCGAAGCGTACTCGCGGTCGCCGCCCGCCGTGCCGGCGGCGCCACCGCGCCCACCGCCGCTGCCACCGCTGCCCTGGGCGCCACCGGCCGCCGCGGCGCTGCCGGCTGCGCCCGCCGATCCGGCGGCCGCACCGGCCTGGGCCATCAGCTGCTCGACCTGCTTGGCGCGAAACGCCTCTTGCGCCTCTCGCTGCTTGGCCTCCTGCGCCTTCTGCTCGGCCAGGCGGAGCTTGTCCTGCGCGGCCTTGGCGTCCTGCGCCGCCTTGGCTTGCTGTGCTGCCTTGGCGTCGAGGGCCGCCTTCGCCTCTTGCGCCGCCTTCGCCTCTTGGGCCGCTTTGGCCTCTTGCGCCGCCTTGGCCTGCTGGGCGAGTTTCGCTTCCTGCGCCTTTTTCTGGTCGGCCAGCCTGGCCTCGCGCAGCCGCGCCTCGTCGGCCTTGGCCACGCGCTCGGCTTCCTTCTGCCGCGCCAGGCGCTCGGCCTGCTCGGCCCGCTCGGCTTCCCGCGCCTTGGCGACGCGCTCCACCTCGCGCCGGCGCGCCTCGTCGCGGGCCCGCTCGGTCACGATGTCCGGGGGGCGCGGGGTCGGCGTGGTCCGCGGCGTCGGGACCGGGGGCGGCGTCTCGGGTCGGGGGGGCGCGACCGGCGTGGGCACGCGCGCGACCACGGGCGGCGGAACCGGCACGGCGGTCGGTGGCGGCGCCGGGGGCGGGGACCACAGCTCGGCCTGCACGCCACCTTCCGGGGGCCGTGTCTGCCAGCTCACGCCCACGATCAGCAGCACCGCCAACAGCGCATGCACGAGCAGCGCCATCACGAATGCCCGCGAGCCGCCCGGGCCGTCCGCTTGCGGGTGGCGGGGCCTCGCGTGCCGGCGGTCGCCGGGGTCCAGGGCGCTATCCATCGGGCTCATGTTTCGATTCGATGCCGAGCAGGGTTCAACGCGCGGCAAAGGCGCCGCGCCGACCGTGCGCCGGGTGACATCACGGGGCGCGCACGGACAATGCCACGCGTTGCACGCCCAGCTTGCGCAACTCGGCCATCACGTCCATGACCGACTCGTAGCGCACCGTCTTGTCCGCGGCGATCAGCACCGGCAGGGTGGGGCGGTCGGCCACCAGGGTGCGCACGGCGCTCGCCAGTTCGGCCCGGCCGGCCATCGCGCGGTCCTCGCCGCTGCCGGCAGCACCCCGAGGATCTTGCAGCCGCAGCTTCAAGCCGCCGCGGGCGTCGATGGTGACCTGCGCGAAGGTGTCGGGCGCGGCGTTGCTGGCGGTGCCCGCACTGGGCACGTCGACCGTGCCGGTCTGGATCATCGGTGCGGTCACCATGAAGATGACGAGCAGCACGAGCATCACGTCGATGTACGGCACGACGTTGATCTCGTTGACCATGCGGCGGCGTCGGCCGCCGCGGGCGCTGATGGCGGGCATCTGCGGTCCGGCGTGAGGGGTGGGTCAGCGCGACTGGCGCTGCAGGATGTTCGAGAACTCCTCGATGAAGGTCTCGAATCGGTTGGCCAGGCGGTCGATGTCGTGGGCGAAGCGGTTGTACGCCACCACCGCCGGGATGGAGGCGAACAGGCCGATCGCGGTCGCCACCAGCGCTTCGGCGATCCCGGGCGCCACCGACGCGAGCGTGGCCTGCTGCACGTTGGCCAGCCCGCGGAACGCATGCATGATGCCCCAGACCGTGCCGAAGAGACCCACATAAGGACTCACCGAGCCGGCCGACGCCAGGAAGGCCAGGTTGGACTCCAGCGCGTCCATCTCGCGCTGGTAGCCGGCGCGCATCGCGCGGCGCGCCGCGTCCAGCGCCGCCTGCCCGTCTCCCGGCTGGCCCTGGCGGGCCTTGCCGAACTCGCGCATGCCGGCCTCGAAGATGCGCGCCAGCGGCCCATGGCCGGCATCGGGCGAAGAATCGTCCCGGCGGCGCCCGCCCACGGCGCGGTGGTGCGTGACCTGCTCGTAGAGCGCCGCCAGGTCGGCGCCGCTCCAGAAGCGGTCCTCGAAGCTTTCCGTGGCCGCGCGCGCGTCGCGGATCGCGAACCACTTGCGGAAGATGGCGGTCCAGGAGGCCAGCGACACGGCCAGCAGCAGCGCCATCACCAGCTGCACCACCAGGCTGGCTTGCAGCACGAGCGAAAGGATGGACAGGTCGGCGTGCGAATTCATTCTTGGGCGGGGGCTTTCTTGGCGGGCGATGCGGGCGATACGAGCGATGCGGCCGAGGCGGAAGCGTCGTCGTGCGCGGCCTGCGCGCCTTGCAAGGTCGTGTGGAGATCGGCGGGCAGGCCCGCGGGGCGGCCGCTGGCGCGGTCGACGATGGCGATGCGCACGGTGGCGGTGACGAGCGGCCCGGCAGCGACGCTGGAGCCAGCGGCGTCCACCAGGCGCGCCGACTGCGCCACCCGGATCGACGCCCGGCGCAGCTCCACCAGCCGCACGTCCACGTCCAGCAGGTCGTCCAGCCGCGCGGGGCGAAGATACTCGATCGCCACGTCGCGCACCACGAAGACCAGCCCGTCGCGCTCGGCCAACGCCCGGTGCGCCACGCCGAGCGCGCGCAGCCAGTCGCTGCGCGCCCGCTCCATGAATCGCAGCCAGTTGGCGTAGTAGACGATGCCGCCCGCGTCGGTGTCCTCGTAGTAGACGCGCATGCGCGAGCTGAACGCAGCGGTCGCGGCAGGCGATGCGGACACGACAGGCGCGGCGGTGCCTGTGTCGAGGCCGTCGCCGGTCATCAGGCGCCGCCGTCCTGCCAGAGCTCGCCCGTGGGGTTGGTGCGCGGCGCGGCCAGGCCGAAGTGGCGCCACGCGGTGGGCGTGGCCACGCGCCCGCGCGGGGTGCGTTGCAGGTAGCCCTGCTGGATCAGGTAAGGCTCCAGCACATCCTCGATCGTGTCGCGCTCCTCGCCGATCGCCGCGGCCAGGTTGTCCAAGCCCACCGGCCCGCCGGAGAACTTCTCGATCACCGCCGACAGCAGCTTGCGGTCCATCAGGTCGAAGCCTGACGCATCCACGTCCAGCATCTTGAGCGCCGCATCGGCCACGTCGGCGCCGATGTGGCCGTCGGCCTTCACCTCGGCGTAGTCGCGCACCCGGCGAAGCAAGCGGTTGGCGATCCGGGGCGTGCCGCGGGAGCGACGCGCGATCTCGCGGGCGCCGTCTTCGGCGATGTGCGCGCCCAGCAGCCGCGCCGAGCGCATCACGATCAGCGTGAGCTCCTCGGGCGTGTAGAACTCCAGCCGCGCCACGATGCCGAAGCGGTCGCGCAGCGGGTTGGTCAGCATGCCCGCGCGCGTGGTGGCGCCCACCAGCGTGAAGGGCTGCAGGTCGAGCTTGATCGAGCGGGCGGCCGGCCCTTCGCCGATCATGATGTCGATCTGGTAGTCCTCGAGCGCCGGGTACAGGATCTCCTCGACCACCGGGCTCAACCGGTGGATCTCGTCGATGAAGAGCACGTCGTTCTTCTCGAGGTTGGTCAGCAGCGCGGCCAGATCGCCCGGGCGCTCCAGCACGGGGCCGGAGGTCTGGCGCAGGTTCACGCCCATCTCGGCCGCCACGATGTGGGCCAGCGTGGTCTTGCCCAGCCCCGGCGGGCCGAAGAGCAGCACGTGGTCCAGCGCCTCGGCGCGGCCCCGCGCCGCCGTGACGAAGATCTCCAGCTGCTCGCGGATCTTGGCCTGCCCCACGTACTCGGCCAGGTGCTTGGGGCGCAGCGCCCGCTCGACCGCTTCCTCGTTGGGCGAGGCGGGCTGGCCGGTCACGATGCGCGCGCCGTCGAAGGAATCGGTTTGGATGCTCATTTCAGCCCTTCGCCAGGTGCTTGAGCGCGTGCTTGATGCCGTCGGACACACCCAGCCCAGGCGGCAGCTGGCGGATGGCCGCCGCGGATTCGCGTTCGGAATACCCCAGCGCAGCCAGCGCGTTCATGACGTCGGTGCCCGCGTCGCCCACCGGGGCGGCAGCACCCGCCGGCCCGCCCACCGCATCGGCCAGCTTGCCCTTCAGTTCCAGCAACAGCCGCTCGGCCGTCTTCTTGCCGATGCCCGGCACCTTCTGCAGCCGCCCGCCTTCCTGCAGCGCCACCGCCTGGGCCAGTTCCGTCACCGACATGCCCGACAGCACCGCCAGCGCGATGCGCGGGCCGATGCCCGAGATGCGGATCAAGAGGCGGAAAGTGTCGCGCTCGGCCGGCGTCAGGAAGCCGTACAGCAGGTGCGCGTCTTCCCGCACCACGAGGTGCGTCAGCAGCGTGACCTTGGCGCCCGTTTCCGGCAGGTCGTAGAAGGTGCTCATCGGCACGTCCACGTCGTAGCCGATGCCGTTGGCATCGACCATCACCTGAGGTGGATTCTTGGCGGCCAGCAGCCCCGTGATGCGTCCGATCATGATCCGCCGAGTCTACCCCGGCGGGCCCGCACCACCGCTTCGCCCACTGCACGCAGCCCGGCGCCGCGGCGGCTGCCGCGCACCACCAGCGCGCCTGCGGCCGAGCGCGAGGCCACCCCACCCGTGCTGGCCACGTGCGCCTGCGCGCCGGCCATGCGGTCGGTGAGCGCGCCCAGCAACGCGCTGCCTTGGGCGTGCGTGAGCGCGCAGGCCAGCGCGTCGGCCGCGTCGGCTTGCGGCACCGAGGGCAGCGACAGCAGCCGCATCACCATCTGCTGGACGGCGTCCTTGCGGGCGCGGCCGTGCCCGGCCACGGCCTGCTTGATCTGCATGGTGCCGTACTCGGCCACCGGCAGCCCCGCGTGCGCCAGCGCCGTGATGGCCGCGCCGCGGGCTTGGCCCAAGAGCAGCGTGGAGGCCGGGTTGACGTTGACGAAGACCTGCTCGATGGCCGATTCCGTGGGCGACCAGCGCTCGATGATCTCGGTGATGCCCGCGAAGATGACGCGCAGCCGCTCGGGCAGCGCGCCCTCGGGCACGGCGATCACGCCGCTGGTCACGTAGGTGCTGCGGTGGCCGGACTTGTCGATGATGCCGAAGCCGGTGCGGCGCAGGCCGGGGTCGATGCCGACGATGCGTTGGGGGAAGGGGGCGGAGACTGGAGCGGTGCGCATCATGGGGCCTCGAGTCGACGAGCCGGCTCCGGTCAACCGCGTGCAACGGCGTGCCGTCGCAACCAAGCCGCGAACGCCGGCTCTTCGATTTCTCCTGCGGCCAATCCTAGCGTCATGCGAGTCGCATCGACTTGGGTTGCTTGCAACCGCATGCCATTCAGGGCGAGGAACAAACCTGCCGCAAGCAACGCAGCCCGCTTGTTGCCGTCCACGAAGGGATGATTTTGAGCGATGCCGGTGGCATACGCTGCCGCAAGGTCCGCTGTATCGGGTGAGCCGTAGGCGAGCAAGTTGAGCGGACGGGCGAGTGCCGATTCCAGCAAACCTTCGTCGCGCAAGCCTTCGGCGCCACCGTGTTCAGCCAGGCTCTCGCCGTGGAGATAGAGCAGTGCGCGCTTGTCGATCCAGCGCGGCGCGGTCATTTCGCCAGAGCGTGGAAAGTATCCCGGAAGTCGCGCATGAATTCCCGGCCCAATTCGACTTGCTCTGCGATCGTCGGGTCGTAGGGCGTCAGCACGATGCCATCGGGCGTTTCGATCACGTACAGCGGATCACCCTTGCCGAGTTTGAGCCGCGCCAATAAATCCTTGGGCAGCACAACGCCAACCGAGTTGCCGATCTGGGTAAGCTTGAGAGTGTGCATGGCGAACCTCTCTATAATAACTGATGTTATAACGCCGCACAGCCGTTCAGTCAACCGCTTCGATGATCTGAACAGGGTTATCGGCGGCGAAAGAGTTGATGCCGCTGCCGATGCACGCGGCGCTTTCGCGCGGATATCATCGGCCGACAAAGGAGTTAGAGCGATGATGGAACTGACCGTGACGCTGCCCGATGACCTGGCCCAGCGCGCAAGGAGCGCAGGTCTGTTGACCGACAGCGCCATTCAGCGTTTGCTGGAAGAAGCGATGCGGCGTGAAGCGGGGCGGCGGCTGATGGAAGTGGCCGAGCGCCTCCACGCAGCAGGCATACCACCGATGAGCGAGGAAGAGATCGATGCCGAGGTCAGGGCTGCACGTGCCGAACGGCGTGCGCGTGAGGCACAAGAGCAGAGCCCGAAGGCATCGTGAGGCTGGTGCTCGACACGAACGTCGTCGTTTCAGCCTTGATCTGGGGTGGCTTGCCTTACCAGCTGATTGAGGCGGCTGCGGCCGGCAACGTTGAGCTCGTCACCTCGCCAGCGCTGCTGGCTGAATTGTGCGACGTGCTCGGCCGCGAGCATGTGTCTTCGCGCCTGGTACAGCAGCGTTCCAGCGTCGAGCAGGCCATCGACCTGTATGCCGAACTGACAGTCAGCGTCTCTCCGTTGGCTACGCCACGTGTGGTCCCTGACGACGTCGATGATGATCACGTGATCGCCGCAGCCGTGGCTGGCGGCGCTGCGGCCGTCGTTTCGGGGGATCGACATCTGCTATCCCTGGGTAACTACCAGGGCATCAGCATTGTTTCGTCAGCCGCAGCACTCACGCTGCTCGAGGCAAGGTCGATCTGACGCCCAAGCCCTGCTGAATATCCGGCGCCGACGCCTTACGGACCACGGAGCCAGCAGTCTTTCGTGCCAGCGTGCGCCAGCCGCGTACCACAGCCGGCGGAGCAACAGGCACCATGACAAATGGTGTCTGTCGCCTTTCAATGCCTGAAGTGCCGCACCCCGGTGAACACCATCGCCACGCCGCGCTCGTCGGCCGCGGCGATCACCTCTGCATCGCGCACCGACCCGCCCGGTTGGATGACCGCCGCGGCACCCGCGTCCACCACCACGTCCAGCCCGTCGCGGAACGGGAAGAAGGCGTCGGACGCCACCACCGTCCCCGCCAATGACAGCCCGGCGTTGCCCGCCTTGATCGATGCGATCCGCGCGCTGTCGATGCGGCTCATCTGGCCGGCGCCGACGCCCACGGTGGCGCCATCAGCGCAGAACACGATCGCGTTGGACTTCACGTACTTGGCTACCCGCCACGCGAAGAGCAGGTCCGCCATCTGCGCGGGCGTCGGCGCCTTCTGCGTGACCACCTTCAACTCGGCGGCGCTCACCTCGCGGTTGTCGGCCGACTGAATCAAGAGGCCGGAGCCCACGCGCTTGACGTCGTGCGCGTTGCGCCCGCGCGCCCAGGCGCTTGCCGTGCCGGCAGTGCCGGCACCAGCGCCCGCCTGAGCGGCCGGCGCCTGCGCCTCGTTGCCGCCCGACGCCGGGTCCGCCCCGTCCACCCCCGCCGGCAGCGCGATCTCCAACACCCGCACGTTCTGCTTGGCGGCCAGCACGGCGCGCGCGTCCGCATCGTAGGCCGGCGCGATCAGCACTTCCACGAACTGCTTGCCCACGGCCTCGGCCGCGGCGCGGTCCACCGTGCGGTTGAAGGCGATGATGCCGCCGAAGGCGCTGGTGGGGTCGGTGCGGAAGGCACGCGCATAGGCGTCGGCCGCGTGCTGGCCGACCGCCACGCCGCAGGGGTTGGCGTGCTTGACGATCACGCAGGCCGGTGCTTCGAAGCTCTTGACACATTCCCAGGCCGCGTCCGCGTCGGCGATGTTGTTGTACGACAGCTCCTTGCCCTGCAGCTGCACGGCGCTGACCAGCGAGCCCGGCGCCGGGTGCAAGTCGCGGTAGAACGCCGCGGCCTGGTGCGGGTTCTCGCCGTAGCGCAGGTCCTGCAGCTTCACGAAGCGGCCGTTGGACTGCGCGGGGAATTCGTTGCGCGTGCCGTCGGCCTTCAGGCCCGACAGGTAGTCGCTGATCGCCGCGTCGTAGTTGCTGATGCGGTTGAAGGCCGCCACGGCCAGCGAAAAGCGCGTCTCGTCGGACACGCCGCCCGTGCGCTCCACTTCGTCCAGCACCGGTCCGTACTGCGCCGCATCGGTCAGCACCGCCACGCCGCGCCAGTTCTTGGCGGCGCTGCGCACCATCGCCGGGCCGCCGATGTCGATGTTCTCGATGGCGTCCTCCAGCGTGCAGCCGGGCTTGGCCACCGTGGCCTCGAAGGGGTACAGGTTCACGCACAGCAGGTCGATGCGGCCGATGCCGTGCGCATCGATCGCCGCCATGTGGGCCGGGTCGTCTCGGCGCGCCAGCAGGCCGCCGTGCACATTGGGATGCAGCGTCTTCACGCGCCCATCGAGCATTTCGGGAAAGCCGGTCCAGTCGGCCACCTCGGTCACCGCGATGCCGGCCTCGGCCAGCAGCTTGGCGGTGCCGCCGGTGGACAGGATCTGCACGCCGCGCGCGGCCAAGCCACGCACCAGATCGACGACGCCGGTCTTGTCGGAGACGCTGATCAGCGCCCGTTCGATGTTTTGCATGTTCAGAGCATCCCGTACTGCTGAAGCTTCTTGCGCAGGGTGTTGCGGTTGATGCCGAGCATCTCGCTGGCGCGGGACTGGTTGCCCTGGGCTTCGCGCATGACGACTTCCAGCATCGGCCGCTCGACCGCGCTGATCACCATGTCATAGACGGATCGCGGCACGTCGCCCTCGAGATCACGGAAATACTTCTCCAGGTTGCGGGTGACGCATTCGTCCAGCGATTGGGGCTTGCTCATGCGGCGAGTCGTCCGTCGTGGCGCTCATGCGGCGCCTGCGCGTCGAACCACGCGTCCAGCAGCGCCAGCTGCCGATCGGGGTCGTCCGCATGGTTGATCGCGTCGCGCAAGGCGGCGCCGCCGGGCCAGCCTTCGGCGTACCAGCCGACATGCTTGCGCGCGGTGCGCACGCCCACTTGCGCGCCATAGAAGGCATAGTGGTCCAGCAGGTGCGCCCGCAGCACCGCGTACATCTCGGCCAGGTCGGGCGCGGGCATCCGCTCGCCCGTCGCCAGGTAGTGCGCCACCTCGCGGAAGATCCAGGGGCGGCCTTGCGCGGCGCGGCCGATCATCACCGCATCGGCCTTCGTGCAGGCCAGCACCCGCGCGGCCTTCTCGGGCGAATCGATGTCGCCGTTGGCGATCACCGGCACGCCCACCGCGCTCTTGACCGCGGCGATGGTGTCGTATTCGGCCTCGCCCATGAACGCATCGGCGCGGCTGCGGCCATGCACGGCCAACGCGGCGATGCCCGCGCGCTCGAAGTCGCGCGCCAAGGCCACGGCGTTGCGTTGCGCGCGCGAGGGCCCGGTGCGCATCTTGAGCGTGACCGGCACCGACCGCGCGCCGCGCGACACCGCACCCACCACCGCGTCCACGATCGCCAGCGCCAAGGCCGGCTCGCCCATCAGCGCGCTCCCGGCGGCCACGCTGCACACCTTCTTGGCCGGGCAGCCCATGTTGATGTCGATGACCTGGGCGCCGCGGTCCACGTTGAAGCGGGCGGCCTCGGCCATCATGGCCGGGTCAGCGCCCGCCAGCTGCACCGCGCGCGGCTCCATCTCGCCGGCGTGGTCGGTGCGCCGGGCGGTCTTGACGCTTTCCCAAAGCCGCGGGTTGGAGGCCGCCATCTCCGACACCGCGTAGCCTGCGCCCAGCCGCTTGCACAACTGCCGGAACGGTCGGTCGGTGACGCCTGCCATCGGTGCGACCAGCACCGTGTTGCGCAGGAGATAGGGGCCGATGTTCACGGGCGCGAGGGGGCCGACAATGGAGCCGACCAGGGGGCGGAAAGCGTCGAGGGGGGCGGATGATAGCCGAACTACGGCTGCCCAAGAAATACGCAGCGCAGCAGGCGGACAGCCCCGCTCAAGGGGCCGCCGGCGCCAGCACGTCGGCGGCGAGCGTGCGCTCCACCTCGGCCGCCGTCCGATGCACCGCCGACAGCACCGCGAGGTACTGCGCGCGGGCGTCGAACAGCGTGCGCTGGGCATCCAGAACCTCCAGGAAGCCCACCCGCCCGCCCTCGTAGGCGCGGTTGGCCGCCTCCAGCGCGCCTTGCGCGCCGGGCAGCACGTCGTCGCGCAGGATGCTCAATTGCGCGCGGGCCGCATCGAGTCGCTCGTAGAGCTCGGCCAGCGCCGCGTGCAGGCGGATCTCGGCCGCGCGCGCCGCGTCGCGCGCCTGGTCCACACGGCGCTGTGCGGCCAGGATGTTGCCCTGGTTGCGGTCGAAGATCGGTACCGGCAGCGCCACGCCCAGAAGCGCCTGCGTTCGGCCCACCTCCCGGTTGCGGATCGCGCCGACACTGACCAAAAGGTCGGGCACGCGCAGGCTGCGTTCCAGCTCCACCAGCGCGTCGCGCCGGCTCACTTCCAACCGCGCTCGCGCCAGGCCGGGCGCTTCCTGCAGCCGGCCGCCCAGCTCACCCAGCGAAGGGAAGGCGATCAACGTGTCGACATCGCCCTCGGCCCGCTCGAAGCGTGGCACGCGGCTGCCCCAGCTGCTTGCCAACCGGCGGCGGGCGCCTGCCAGCTCGGCGCCGGCCTCGATGCGCTCGATCCGCACGCTGGCTTCGAAAACGCGTGCGCGCGTGCGCTCGTCCTCGGTGCCCCGTCCCGCGCCGATGCGCTGCTGCGCGATCTCCGCCGATCGGCGCGCGAGCTCCGCCGACGCGTCCGCCAGCCGCACGCGGTCCTGCGCGGCCAGCACGCCCAGAAAGGCGCCCACCACTTGCGCACGCAGCTGGGCGCGGGCCGTGGCCACGTCGGCCGCGGCGGCGTCCAGGTCGCGCCCGGCGGCGGCGATGCGCGCCTGCCGCTTGCCGCCCAGCTCGATGCGCTGGTTGAGCTGCAGCGTCGTGGCATCGCCGCGGCGGCGCTCGTCCTCGGACAGCAGGACCAGTTCGGGGTTGGGGCGCAAGCTTGCTTGCAGCAGTTGCGCGTCGACTGCCTGGAGCTCGCGCACCGCGGCCGAGTAGTCGGGATTGGCGGCCAGGGCCAGGTCGATTGCGGCACGCAGGCTGATCGCTTCGGTCGGCTCCTCCGGTGGGGACGGTCGAAGTACGGCCGCGTTCGCAGCCCCAAAGAGGACTCCAAAAGCGACAAGGGCGCTGAAAACGAGAAGGCGAGTCAAGTGTCGGGAAGCGCGCAGAAGAAAACGTCTCACGTGATAGGGATGGTCAATGCGTTTGGGCCGGGCGCGGGATCTGAGACAGGCGAGCATCGGCACAAATCGATTGGACCTGTCCAACTACAGTCAAGTTGTCTGCCGTTAGCCACATATTGTGTGTTTGTCTTCAAAGTTCTATGCATTGAAGCAACCAGTTCCTTCATCAATTCAGCGACGCATGCAGTCAACTACTCCAACTCGTGAATTTCCGCTGGCAGCGGCCGGAACAAAGAAACGAACGGCACGAATGCCGGTTAGATCGGTGCCTTGCAAAGACAACCGATGGACACTGGGTGCCAGCCCATTGAACATGGTTTCAACCCGCAAACTTGCCGGATCGCTCAACGCCGGGGCAGTCAACTTGTCAAGTCCATTCAATTGTGTCTTCCAACGAACTACGAAGCCGTCTTCAGCACGTCGGCCGAGAACGCCGGTTGCGTGCTGCAGATTCCAGTCGCTGGCGCGAATGGAAATGCGTCCGGATGGCGCAAGGAAGTCTTGGTCGCTAGTCCCGACTCCATCCTTTCCAGTGACCGAGCCGTTCACAGAAAACCGGAACGCTGAGAATTCTTCATCCGGTGCATGAATCGTCGCAGTCCAAACTTGCTCAACTGTGTTGTTTGCCTCCGAGTGAACACGAAGTAGGGCTGGCCAATTTGATCGAGGAAAAGGCGATGGCCGCGTGTTGGTATACAGATCCGAGATCGTAGACGGCGCCACTCCATTGACTCTTATGTCGATGTCTTTAACTGAAACGTGAATAAGCGCATCGGCGCGAGTCGCGTTAAAGCATTGTTCCGCGGAGGTATCGTGCTTAGTGCCGGCTGCTGGAATCCATTCCCCGATTCGACGACTTTGGCCCGGAACGTCAACATCCTTGAGCTTGGTAATCCGGTCCTTTAGGATCGTAGCCATCAGACGTTCTCCAGCAGCATTCAAATGGATCTCATCCACTAGAAGCGCTGGTGGATTGACCTTCTCGCGCCTCAGGTGACGCTTCCATTCGGTTCTAACGTCTATGAGTGCTAAAGAATACTTTTCTGCCAGGTCCGGAAGAAACACGTAGTTCCGCCATGCAATCCACTGCTTATCTACGTGTTCGCTACGCAACCCAAACAAGGCTAGTGCGGGTTTCAAATATCGGAATCCCCGCAACAGGACGGAATTGTCCTCTTCATTAAGCTCGTCGGAAGAGACGAGATGGTCCGTGGTAAGGACAATGTCGGCAGACGATTGGGTTTGCAGCGTCTGGATGATTTTCTCGTAATCGTGATGCGACCCATACACGTGAAAGAAGATGAGGTCGGGTTTGGACGCCACTACGTCGGCGTGAGCAGCCTTAACGAGCAGATGCGCTGCGTGACCGCCGATAGCCAGATTCTCTACTGTGATTGATGCCTCGGGAAAAGTTTGCTTCAGGTGCTCCGCGACTGAAAGCCACCACGCCTGCTCGGTAATCGACTGTCCATAGAACAGCACTCTTACCGGCCATTTGCCGCTGTCGTCCGACGACTTCAACATCGGAAGCGCATGCTGGAATGCCTTGCCATTCAGTGAATCTCGTAGCGGTAGCGCACCATTTTCAGCTGGTTGATCGAGGGCAAATTCTATCGACGTAAAGCCAATTAAACCAAAGCCAGCTGTGGTCAGAAGCAATGCTAGGCCACGTTTCATCTTAAGCATCAATCATAGTTTCAAAGCAAACTGCATTTGCGAATAGGGCGCGGCACGGCTTAGGTCCGCACAAACCCGTTCATGAACCCTCGCGCCACCGCATTCCGCAGCCCAGGCGTGACGTCCAGCACCGCCAGCGCCACCGACTGCAGCGGCCGGGCCAGCGGGGCCCGCAGCGCGGTCGCCAGCAGGTCCGTCACGCGCAGCATGCTGTCGCGGTCCGCTGCGCGACGGCGCGCGTAGTCGGCCAGCGCCATCGGGGCGGCCAGCCCGCGCTGGTGTCCACGCGCCAGGCTGTCGGCCAGCTCGTACGCGTCGCGCATGCCCAGGTTCAACCCCTGGCCCGCCACCGGGTGCAGGGCCTGCGCCGCATTGCCGATCCAGACCGTCCCGCCCTTAACCAACTCGCGGCGCGCGCGGCTCGACAACTGCACCCGCAGCGGTGCGTCCGCCAGTCGCAGCCGCCCGAAGGTGTCGCCCGCCGCCTGCTCCAGGGCCTCCTCGAAGGCCGGCTGCGACAGCTCCACCCGCCGCGTGGCGAGGGCTTCGTCCGAGCACCACACCAGCGCCCAGCGTGCGGGCGTGCGCGGCACCACCGGCAGCGGCAGCAACGCCAGCGGGCCCTGGCGAGTGAAGCGTTCGATCGCCAGGCCGGCCGCGCCGCGCTCCGGAATCACTTCGGCCAGCACCGCAGCCTCGCCCTCCAGGCGCACGCGCGCGTCCTCGCCGGTATCGCCGTCGGCCACGACCTCGACCGTGTCGGGGCGCATTTCCGCGCCCGCCGTCGCGCCCAACAGCCCGCGATCTTGCGCCGCCTCGCGCAGCGCGCCCCATAGCCGCCCGTATCGCACCACCCACCCCAATGCCGGCAGCGCCAAGTCGGCGGCCGACAGCCGCGTGCGGCCCGGCAGGCCGGCCAGCGCGATGTCGATCCCCAGGATCGGCGCGGCGTCGTCCGGAAAGCGCAGCACGCGCTCCAGCAGCACCCGCGTGCCGTGCGAGATGGCCAGTGGACGCGCCGCCAGCGCGGGTGCCGGCGGCGCGTCGGGAAGCGCCGGCAGGTCGATGGACAGTTCCGGCCCCAGCAGCCGCTCGGCGAAGAGCGCGAAGGCCAACGCCACCGGCCCGCTGCCTCGCAACACCACCCGCAGCGTGCCGCCTGCCGGGTCGACCGTCACGGGCACGGTCGGCAGCGCGCTCATCCGCGCATCAAGGCTTCGATGTCCGCGGCCCGCTTGGGCACGTCGCCGGTCAGGATCTCGCAGCCGGATTCGGTGACGACCGCGTCGTCCTCGATGCGGATGCCGATGTCGTGGAAGCGCGGGTCGACATCGTCCGCGGCGCGCACGTAGATGCCGGGCTCGATGGTCAGCACCATGCCGGGGCGCAGGATGCGCCAGGGTTTCTCGGCCGGCTTGTCGGTGCCGGGCTGCGCGACGCCTGACTGCGCGGCGGCAGCCGTCGGCTCGCGGTAATCCCCGCAGTCATGCACGTCCATCCCCAGCCAGTGGCCGGTGCGGTGCATGTAGAAGCGCCGGTACGCGCCCGATTCCAGCACGCCGTCCAGCGTGCCCTGCACCAGCCCGAGGTCGATCATGCCCTGGGCCAGCACGCGCACGGCCGCGTCGTGCGGATCGATGAAGCGGGCACCCGCCCGCGTGGCCTCGATGGCCGCGAACTGCGAATCCAGCACTAGGTCGTACAGCGCACGCTGGGGGCCGGAAAAGCGCCCCGACACCGGGAAGGTGCGCGTGATGTCCGAGGCGTAACCTTCCAGTTCGCAGCCGGCGTCGATCAGCAGCAATTCGCCGTCGCGCATCTGGCGGTCGTTCTCGCGGTAGTGCAACACGCAGGCATTCGGCCCCGACGCGACGATCGACCCGTAGGCCGGAAAGGGCGATCCGCGGCGGCGGAACTCGTGCAGCAATTCGGCTTCCACCTCGTACTCGAAGCGGCCTTCGCGCGTGGCGCGCATGGCGCGCACGTGCGCATCGGCCGAGATGCGCGCGGCCCGGCGCATGATGCCCAGCTCGTGCGCGTCCTTCAACAGACGCATCTCGTCCAAGAGCGACGTGACGTCGAAGGCCGCCGACGGCGCCGTCACGCCTGCGCGGGCTTGGGCCCGCACCGCGCCTAGCCACTGCTGCATGCGCGCATCCAGCGCCGCGTCCTGGCCCAGCGCGTAGAACACGGCGGGCGCATCGGCCAACAGCGCCGGCATCGCCTCGTCCAGCGTCTCCACCGAGCGCGCCTCGTCGACGCCGAAGGCCTCGCGGGCGGCGTCCGGACCATATCTCCGGCCGTCCCAGATCTCGCGCTCCTCGTTCTTCGGGCGGCAGAAAAGGATGCTGCGCGGCTGCGGGCCGGCCACCAGCACGATGGCCGCTTGCGGCTCGGGAAAGCCGGTCAGGTAATGGAAGTAGCTGTCGGACCGGTATGGATACTCGGTGTCGCGGTTGCGGCGCAGTTCGGCGCCGGTGAGCACCACCGCCACGCCGCCCCCGCGGGCGCGCATCTGTTCCAGGAGGTTCGTGCGGCGCGCGGCGAATGCTTGGCTGCTCATGGGTCCGGTCGTCGGGTTGGGTGGTCTGGGTGCGGGTCTGGGTTCGGGTCTGGCTGTCGAGTCTAATGGGGCAGGTCGATTCGAGGCCTAACCGGCGCCAGGGGCCGCGCCGCGCAGCTGCGCGTCCAGCCCGGCCAGCTGCGAGGGCGTGCCGATGTTGTGCCAGCGCCCGTCGAAGCGCTCGCCGGTGATCAAGCCGGCGGCCATCGCGCGGTCGAAGAGCACCGACAGCTTGAGCACGGTGTTGGGCGCCACGCCCTCGAAGAGCGCCGGGTCGTACACGCCGATGTTGCCGAAGGTGAGCCGGGCGGCGTCGGGGGCGCCGCGCCGGATCGCGCCGTCTTCCAGCACGTAATCCCCTCGCGGGTGGAAGTCCGGGTTGGGCACCATCACCAGGTGCGCCAAGGTGCCGTCGGCGCGCATGCGGGCCGCCGTGTCGCGCGCCTGCGCCAGGTCGTAATCGGTCCAGATGTCGCCGGACAGCACCACGAAGGGCTCATCGCCCAGCATCGGCAACGCGGTGGCGATGCCCCCACCCGTTTCCAGCGGGGCAGGGCGCTCGTGCGAGAAGCGCAGCCGCACACCGAACCGGCGGCCATCGCCCAGCGCATCGACGATCTGCTGGCCCAGCCAGCTGACGTTGACGACCACCTCCTTGAAGCCCGCCGCGGCCAGCCGCTCCAGGTGCCACTGCACCAGCGGCTTGCCGCCCACGGCCAACAGCGGCTTGGGGCGGGTGTCGGTCAGCGGCCGCATCCGCTCGCCGCGGCCGGCCGCCAGGATCATCGCGTGCATGGTGGTGGCGTGCCCCGCGTGGCGGTCAGAAGGTGTAGCCGGCTTCGCGCGACTCGCCCTCGATGCGCTCCATCACGCGCACCAGCGGGTCCAGCGCGATGTAGCGGCGCGCGGCGCGCTGCACGTAGCCCAGCACCCGCGGCAGGTCGGCCAGGTACCGGTCCTTGCCGTCACGGTAGTTGAGCCGCGCGAAGATGCCGAGCACCTTCAGGTGCCGCTGCAGCCCCATCCATTCGAAGTCCCGCCAGAAGTTGGCGAAGTCGGACGCTACCGGCAGCGAAGCGCGGCGCGCCCGCTCCCAGTGGCGGATGGTCCAGTCCAGCACCTGTTCCTCTTCCCACTCCACGTACGCGTCGCGCAGCAACGACACCAGGTCGTAGGTGATGGGCCCGTGCACCGCGTCCTGGAAGTCCAGCACGCCCGGGTTGCGGTCGCCCGGCAGCAGCATCAGGTTGCGGGAATGGTAGTCGCGATGCACGAACACCCGCGGCTGGGCCACATTGTTGTCCAGCAGCGCGTCGAAGGCGCGCGCCAGCTGGTTGCGCTCGTCGTCGGACAGCGTGACGCCCTTGTGCCGGGCCACGTACCAGTCCGGGTAGAGCGCCAATTCGCGGGCGAGCAGCGCGCGGTCGTACTCGGGGAAGACGCCTTCGCGGCTGCCGGCCTGCAAGCGCACCAGCGCGGCGCTGGCGTCGGTGTACAGGGCGGGCGCGGTGGCGGCGTCCAGCACCTGCATGTACGTGGTCGAGCCGAAGTCTTCCAGCAACAGGAAGCCGCGCTCGACGTCGCGCGCCAGCACGCGCGGCACCTGCATGCCGGTGGCGCCCAGCACGTCGGCCGCGTGCACGAAGGGGCGCACGTCCTCCATGGGTGGCGGCGCGTCCATGGCGACGACGCTCTCGGCGCCGTCCAGCGGCGCCTGCAGGTCGATGCGGAAGTAGCGTCGGAAGCTGGCGTCGTCCGAGGCCGGGCGCAGCGTGTCCACGCGCAGGCCGAAGTCGGAGGCGTGCTCGCCGAGCCAATCGGCGAGTTGCGAGAGGCGAAGATCCGGGGTGGGGGCGTGCATCAGGACGGAGAGTGGGCGGCACCGGCGGGCGCACGGCACGGGCTCCCTATAATAGTTCATCCTTTCAGCCGTCCCAGCGCATCCCGACCCTGCCGCGCGCCTTGCGTCCCACCCGGATTTCACTGCTCGTCGCATGCGCGCTGGCGTCCATTCCGGGCGTCCGGGCGCAGCCGGTCGAACCCTTCACGCTGCAGCTCGAACCCCAGCTTTCCGAGGAGCGGGCCCGCGCGCGCGACGGCCGGCCGGCCTTCGCCCGGGGCGACCGCATCGACGGCCGCACCGACCGCGAGACCAACCTGGTCGGCAACGCCGAGCTGCGCCGCCCCGGCAACACCATCCAGGCCGATCGCATCACCTACTACGAGGACGACGACCAGGTCATCGCGGTGGGCAACGTGCGCGTAATCCGTGACGGCAATCTCTTCACGGGGCCGGAGCTGGCTTTGCAACTGGACGCCAACGAGGGCTTCTTCACCTCGCCGTCCTACCTGCTGCCGGCCCTGGGCGGGCGGGGCCGGGCCGACCGCGTGGAATTCCTGGGGTCGAACCGGCTGCGGCTGTTCGGCGCCACGTACACTACCTGCAAGCCGGAGCGCCCCGACTGGTACATCCAGGCCGAGCAGATCACCATCGACGAGCTGGACCAGATCGGCACCGGGCAAACCGGGCGGCTGGTGTTCCGCGGCCGCGCTACGCCGGCGGTGCCCGCCTTCAGCTTCCCGCTGGGCAACGAGCGCAAGACCGGGTTCCTGTCGCCGTCGTTCTGGCTCACCTCGCGCGCGGGTCCAGAGTTGCTGGCGCCCTTCTACTGGAACATCGCGCCCAACCGCGACCTGACGGTGTACCCGCGGCTCTTCCTAACCCGCGGGCTGCAACTGGGCGGCGATTTCCGCTACCTGGAGCCGCGATCCTTCGGCAACATGCGATTCGAAGTGCTGCCCGGCGACCGCAACCCGACGGGCCAGGAGCCCGGCACGACGCGCTGGCTCTACGGCATCGACCACAACTTCCTCAACGTGGCGGGCTGGAGCGGGCGCGTGGTCGCCCGCCGCGTTTCGGACGACACCTACTTCACCGACTTCAGCCGCACGCTGCTGGCGGCCTCGGAACGCAGCCTGCCGATTGAAATGAACGCGTTTCGGGGCTTGCCGGGAGGCTGGACCGTGTTCGCCGGCGCCACGCGCTGGCAGAACATCCTGGATGCGCGCCTGGCGCCCCCCTACGACCGGCTGCCCAGCCTGCAGGCCATCAACGAGCAGCGGGACTGGGGCGGATTCGACGTCAGCACACGCATGGAAGCCGTCCAGTTCCGCCGGGACCTGGCACCCAGCCCGGCCGGCTGGCGTTTCATCGGAAGCAGCGCGGTGTCGTACCCCGTCACGCGCCCGGGCTGGTTCGTCATTCCGCGCGTCGGCGTGCACGCCACGCAGTATTCGCTGGACATGAACCCGGCGACCCCGGGCATCCCTTCCAGCGCCGAGAACCCGACGAACCTGACCCGGGTGCTGCCCACCCTGTCCGTCGACGCGGGGCTGATCTTCGAGCGGCCCTTCCAGCGCGCCGGGCAGCAGTGGACGCAGACCCTGGAGCCGCGGCTCTTCTACGCGCGCACACCGTTCCGGGACCAGTCGCGCTTCCCGGTGTTCGACAGCGGCGTAGCCAGCTTCAACTTCGCGCAGCTCTTCGCCGAGAACCGCTTCGTGGGCGGCGACCGGATCGCCGACGTCAACCAGCTCACCACCGCCGCGGTGTCGCGCTTCGTCGATCCGCAAGGCAAGGAGGTGCTGCGGCTGGCGGCCGGGCAGCGGTTGTCCTTCACCGAGCAGCGCGTGTCGCTGCCGGGGCTGCCGCCGCCGTCGGACCGGCGGTCGGACGTGCTGCTGGCGGCGTCGGCCAACCTGGGCGAGGCGTCCTTCGCGGACGTCGGCGTCCAGTACGGCGTGCGCGACGGCGACTTCCCGCGCATCAACCTGGCTTGGCGCTACTGGCCGCAACCCACGCGGCTCTTGAACTTCACCTACCGCTACGCGCGCGACTTCGCGATCAACCAGGTCGACCTGTCCTGGCGCTGGCCGATCGCCCCGCAGTGGAGCACCATGGGCCGCATCAATTATTCCTTCTCTCAAAGCGTCGACCCGATCACGCGCGTGCAGCTGGAGCCGGGCCTGATCGACTCGGTGCTGGGCGTGGAATACCTGGGCGACTGCTACGTGGTGCGCTTCGCGCTGCAGCGCTACGTGACGCTGATCAGCACGGCCGCCACCACGGCCCGGCCCAACAACGTGTTCTTCATCCAGCTGGAGCTGACCGGTTTGGGCCGGGTCGGCAACGACCTGTCCTCTATACTGCAGCGGAGCATCCCGGGCTACCGGTTCACCGCACAGCGGCCGGAATCGCCCTCCCAGTACTTCGGATACCAATGACGTCCTGCTTTGCACACCGCCGGGCCGCAGCCGGTGCATCCGTGCTCGCCGCCGCCCTCGCATTGGGCCTTGCCGCTACTTTCGTTCCGTCCGCGCCCGCCCTGGCCCAGACCGCCCCGGGCCTGCGCGCCCCGGCCGCCCCGGCCCTGGGCGGCGGCATCGGCGGCGGCATCGGCAGCGGTGCCAACGTGCCCGCGCCGCGCCCATCGGCCGCCGGCGCGTCGCGCACCCCCATCCTCGTCGACCGCATCGTGGCGGTGGTCAACAGCGAGGTCATCACCGAGCGCGAGCTGGAGCAGCGCATGGGCTTCGTCGAAGGCCAGCTGCGCCGCCAAGGGGTGCCCATGCCGCCGCGCGACGTGCTGGAGCGCCAGGTGCTCGAGCGCATGATCGTCGACCGTGCGCAGCTGCAGATGGCGCGCGACACCGGCGTGCGCATCGACGACCAGATGCTCGACCGCGCGCTGGGCCGCATGGCCGAGACGAACGGCATGACCACGGCGCAGTTCCGCGACCGCGTCGAGCGAGACGGCGTGCCCTTCGCGCGATTCCGCGAGGACCTGCGCGAAGACCTGCTGACCACGCGCCTGCGCGAGCGCGAAGTCGACGCCAAGGTGCAGATCTCAGACGCCGAGATCGACACCTTCCTGGCCGAGCAGGCCACCACCACGCCGATGGAATACCTGGTGTCGCAGATCCTGGTGCGCGTGCCGGAAGGCGCGTCGCCCGAGCAGATCGAGCGCCAGCGGGCCCGCGCCGAGCAGGCGTTGGCGGAAGTGAAGGGCGGGGCGGACTTCTCCAAGGTGGCGGCGTCGTATTCCGATGCGCCCGAGGCGCTGACGGGCGGGTCGCTGGGCTGGCGGTCTACCGACCGGCTTCCGCAGCTCTTCGCCGAGACCATCGGCAAGATGGCGCCGGGCCAAGTGTCGGCGCCGCTGCGCAGCCCCAACGGCTTCCATGTGCTGAAGCTGGACGACCGGCGCGCGGTGGCGGGCAAGTCGGCCGTCGTGGGCGGCCCGGTCACCCAGACGCGTGCGCGGCACATCCTGGTGCGGGTGAACGAGACCGTGGGTGAGGCCGAGGCGCGTCGGCGCTTGGCTGATATCCGCGAGCGCGTGGCGGCCGGCAGTGCCGACTTCGCCGAGATGGCGAGACAGTATTCGGCCGACGGAAGCGCCGGGCGTGGGGGTGATCTCGGGTGGATCTACCCGGGCGACACCGTGCCGGAGTTCGAGCGTGCCATGGACGGCTTGAAGCCGGAGCAGGTGTCCGAGCCGGTGCGCACGCCATTCGGTTACCACCTGATCCAGGTGCTGGAGCGGCGCAACGACGAGGCGTCGCCGGAGCGGCAACGGTTGCTGGCGCGCCAGGCGTTGCGGGAGCGGAAGATCGACGAGGCGTACCAGGACTGGTTGCGGCAGTTGAGGGATCGGACGTATGTGGAGTATCGGGGGGAGTGACGGTTTCGAGTGACGAGCCGGACTGGAGTCGGGAAGCCAAGCAGTTTTTCGAATGGAACCCAGGCCGGTCATTGCTTGCGTCGATCCGTTCCTACCAGCACTACACCGGCAGCGGTCCGGCGCGCCGCTTCATGCGGATCCTTGCCGTGCTACGGCATCGCTTCTGGTCGGCTGTGACGGGCGCCGACATTCCCCTCGGCTGCCGCTTGGGAGGCGGGCTGCTCATCCCTCATCCGAACGGAATCGTGATACATCCTGACGCCAACATTGGCCCCAACTGCCTAATTTTCCAGCAGGTGACGATCGGAACGAACGGGTGTGGCATCCCTGAGCTCGGCGGGCATGTCGACGTGGGCGCAGGCGCCAAGATCCTCGGCGGCGTCAAGATCAGTGCGCATGCCCGCATCGGCGCCAATGCCGTCGTGCTCGGCGATGTCCCGGAGGGCTGCATTGCCATCGGGGTGCCTGCCATGATCAGGCAGCCCGGCTCACGCAGGCAACTCGGCTCGTGAATCGCCCGCACGTTCCACGCAAGCGCTTCGGCCAGCATTTTTTGCGTGACCAAGGGGTCATCGAGGCGATCGCCCGTGCGATCGACCCGGCACGCCACCCTGACGCCACTCTCGTCGAGATCGGGCCGGGGGAGGGGGTGCTCACTGCCCCCCTGATCGGGCGGCTTCCGCCGGAAGCCGTCCTCGCCATGCACGCCATCGAAATCGACCGGGACTTAGCTGCGCGTTTGCGCAGCCGGTTCGGCACGCGTCTGGCGCTGCACCTGGGCGATGTGCTGGACTACGACTGGGCGTCGGTGCCGGGCAGGCTGCGCATCGTCGGAAACTTGCCGTACAACATCTCGACACCTCTTCTCTTCTCGCTTGTGCCTTTGGCTGAGCGCGTGGTCGATCAGCACTTCATGCTGCAAAAGGAAGTGGTCGACCGGATGGTGGCGCCAGCGGGTGGACGGAATTACGGGCGACTGTCAGTGATGCTGCAATACCGGTACGGCATGGACGTTCTGTTGGATGTGCCGCCCGAAGCCTTCGACCCGCCCCCGAAGGTCGATTCCGCAGTGGTGCGGATGGTGCCGCGGTCACGCGCCGAGCTGACGGCCAGGGACGAGGCGCTTCTGCAGCGGCTGGTGGCGGAGGGGTTCTCGCAGCGACGCAAGATGCTCCGGAATACATTGGCGCCATGGTATGCCCGAGCGGCCGACGCGGGGCAGGGCGTCCGTGCCGAGGCGATCGTGCCCCCCACGGCGCGCGCGGAGCAGATCGCAGTGGGTAACTGGGTCGAACTGGCCAACCTATTGACGGTGCCCAACGGCGGCCTGATCGGGTGAGGGCACTCCTTTTGCCGCCGCAAGGCTGCAACGGCAATCGCCGGACGTTGGCCTCCTCAAATGAGAAGGCGGGCTCCTAACAAGCCAGTGCGTTCAATCTTCATCGCTCTGAAGCGGCTAGGCTGAACCGATCGCGCCAAACGGCGTCGTGGCTGAGCCAAGCAACGAGGAAGTCACGCCACTTCGCTGGGACCTGCAGGCGTTGCCAAGTCTGGTGCGCATTCGTCGATAAGCGGTTGTAGCAAGTGGGGTTTGACAAGACGCGTTCAACGGCGGCTGCCAGCGCCTTCACGTCACCGGCGGGAAACAGGATCGCGGACACGTCGTTCTCCAACTGGTCCACAAACATGGGATGGTCCGAGGCAACGATCGGCGTGCGCGACGCCAGCGCCTCATAAATTGTGAGCGGAAACCCCTCGGGGTACGCGTGCCGACTGGGTACTAGAACGACATCCGCATCGTGCATGCGCTGCACGATTTCAGCGTTCGGTCTGGGTCCTACGACATTGATGTCAGCGCCACCCCTTGCATTAAGCGAATCGATCTCCGGGCCGTTGCCGATGAGGTCGAGCACGATGGATGTACCTGAGCGGTTTAGGAGATGCACTGCTTCGACGGCATCCCAGACGCCCTTGTCGGGTACTAGCGACCCGACATAAAGAGCTCGCCGCCGGGCCCCCTTTTTTAGCAACTTGGCGGCAAACCGCTCCGCATCGAGTTGGTGCTCCCAGTCCCAAGCAACAATCCGGTCGGGGTGCACCCCTATGCCGCGCAAGGAGCCGCATGCAGGGGTTCCATGATTACCCACTGCCCAGACGGCGGGATCGTTCAAGAAGGTGGCAAGCCGGCGATGCCCGAGCCAGTTGCGCAGCGAGGTTTGGAATGAATCCGCGATCGTCAAGGCAACATCCAGGCGCCGGTCGATCGCCCAGCGCAAAAATGATACGCGTGGGGTTCGCATCAAGACGTGGGTCGGTTCCCAGGCGCAAGCGGCCGCCAACAGGTCCGCGTCCTTCGCACCGGCATAAGTGCGCGACAAGACCCCGTTGCCGAGCATTTCCTCTGCCTCAACCTCCGCTTCAGCCACGAACACCGCAACCGCGCCGCTCGACGCTGCGATCTCCGAGACGACGTCGACCGAGTAGCGCTGGGCGAAGTAGGTTTCCGGGCCGCCGCTGCTAAGTCTTTTGTACGCTTCCCCGTAATCGCCCGCGTGCTGAACTATTAGCAAGCGTCGCTTCCGATCGACGGGGAACTCTCTGTGTGCCTGCAGGTCAGTATGCACTTAGCGAAAACCAAGCAAACGGCGCGGCGGGCAGGCGCGGCAAGCGCTTGAACAGACGCGCACTGGTAGAGAATCAAGGCCGGCCGTCAAGCCGCCCACGGGCGGAGTGGTGTCAGCGGCTGGCAAAATGCATGTCGCCGTCGCCATCCCCCTCTAAACAACTGCGAGACAAGATGGTGCCACGATCGCCAACGTCGGGGGACACGCGGGACAAGGTCGACATGACGGCCTGGATGACGGCTCGAATCAGCCCCCTCTGCTGATTGCACAAGCGATTCAAGGTGCGAAAGTATCGTGCAGCGCAGGCACTGCTTCGGAAAACTAGGCGGGCGCGCCGTTTAGCCAGTGACCATGCCGTCAATTGGGAATCCTTTGCGGATGCCGCGGCGTTGACGGGTCTTGCGCGGCTGACGGAAGCGCCAATTAAGTCTCTGTCCGCGGCATCGGCGCACACCGTAGCCACGCAAGCGCGCTGACAAAACGTTGTAGCTGTGCTGCTTTGGCAGCCCACATCATGTCAAGGTTCACTCGCTTTTCCAAGCGGGCCTCCAGCTTCTCGCCCGAAGCCTCCCCTGAGATCGATGCGCGCGCGGGGCCCAGCGCGCTATCCTTCGGGGGTTTTCAAGCCGCGTGCGCGCGTTAGCTACGTTGACCAATGATGCGTACATCACGCCGTGGCGGCCACGATTTCCATTGCCGCACGCCTGCCCGAGCAGATCCTGCCCAGCGCGAGAAATCGGACTGTTCGTCCATTGCTCCATGCCGCTCATCGCACTTCCCTCGAAGAAGAGGTCGTGTTCGCGATACACACCGGAGTTCGTGAACTTTTGCACACTTCCATGTCGTCTTCATCCAAGCGGTCCCTCATCGCCGCGCTGTCTTCCGACGAAAACGGACTGCCAGCCCGTCCACAACTGGTTCGCCGTCCGAAAGCCGGCCGGAGAAGACGCATGTGGCTAGCAATCAGCGCTGCCATAAGCATGTCCGCCTGCGGCGGCGCAAGCGAGTTCACCGATGCAAATCAGGAGGTGGCTGGACAATTGGCGGCTGGCGAAACTTGCAGCATTGACGCAGCCAGCGCCGGTCAGACTAGAAACGCCGCCGAGCCGGTGTTTGTTGCGCGAGCATCGGGTGGCATGCCTTCCGGCTGTGCTGGCGCAACGGCGACCGCAGCTCCGACCCGTGACGCCTCTGCAACGGTGCCCGTGGCCCACGCGGAACTTGCACCGACGGCAACGCCCGTCGCCGGGCGAACCGTTTCCGATTCGGCGACGCTGCCGACGCCGCACGCTCCTGTTGGTAGTGCGCCGCAGGACCAGATCGGGTCGCTTCCGACCGCCGGTAGCGGAGCCGCGCGAATCGGCGGCAATACGTCGCCGGGCGCCTACGTGTTCGCGACCCAACGATGGTCCGACCCGAGCACCTGGGGCGGAACGACTCCCACGGCCGGCGCACACGTGATCGTGCCGGCGGGTATGCAGGTCATGCTTGATCAGAACACGCCGGCCCTGGCATCGCTGACAGTCGAAGGTGAACTGGAGTTCAAGCCTGAATCGAACGTGGAACTCACGGTAGGGGTGATCCGCGTCAAGGGCCGCGGTGTTCTGCGAGCCGGCACCCCGGCCCAGCGCTTCTCGGGCCGCGCTGTCGTGACGTTGACCGGCGACGCGGTTTCCGACACCGATCCGATGGGCGCGCGCGGAATCCAGGTGACGGGAGGCGGAAAGCTGATGATGTACGGGACCCCCCCGGCGGTTCCGTGGACGAGGTTGAACCAGCACGCCGAAGCCGGCGCCCGCACCCTGGTGCTGGACCGCACCGTCGAGTGGAAGGCAGGTGACAACATCGTCATCGCGCCTACCGAGTGGTACCCGAGTACGGATGCCTCCCAAACTCTGCAAGATGGGTGGTCGACGACGGAGCGGCGCGCACTCGGGGCGCCGGCCGCTGGCAATACACTGACCGTCGCCAACGGGCTTGACTCGTTTAAATGGGGGCGGCTGCAGTACGTGACTGACGCAGGGATGAGCCTGACGCGCGGCACCTTCACGGCCCCCCATCCGGAAACCGCCGATACCCTTGATGAGCGCGCGGAAGTCGGCAATCTAACGCGCAACATCGTCATCCAAGGCGCGGACGATGCGCAGTGGCGTGATCGCGGTCTTGGCGCCCACGTGATGGTGATGGACCGAGCCTCGCAGTTGCAGATGGATGGGGTCGAGCTTCGCCGGGTCGGCCAGGCCGGCAAGGTGGGCCGATATCCGATCCACTGGCATCTGTTGTCATACAACACGGACGGCGCCTTCCTCGGTGACGCCGTCGGCCACTACGTCCGCAACAGCGTGGTCTGGGATTCCAAGCAACGATGCATGGTGATCCACGGAACGAACGGCATCGAGCTGCGCAACAACATCTGCTATGACATCAAGGGTCATGCCGTGTTCCTTGAGGACGCGGTCGAGCGGCGCAACGTGATCGAAGGTAACCTCGTTTTGAAGGTGAGAGCGCCCGCGCAAGCATTGGCCCTAGCCGAGCATGAGCGAAGCGTAAATTTCTGTGGTGGTTCGTCCGCGTATTGGTTGACCAATCCGGACAACACCGTACGCAACAACGTGGCTGCAGACGCGCAAGGCAACGGGTTCTGGCTCTCCTACCCCCGGCGCCCGGTCAAGCAAGGAGCGCGAGTCCCGATGCAACCACAGTACATGCAACATGCGCCATTCGAATCCAACTCCGCACGCTCGAACGGCAACGCGGGTGTCATGCTCGAGTGTGCAATGACCGATGATGCGGGCAACGTCGAACTGCTCTTGTACTCGCCGACAGCTGATGGGCGCCCATTTGACGGTTCGAATGGGGTCCGTTTTGCTGTCAAGAACATCACGACTGCAAAGAACCGCACTGGGTATTTGAACCGCGCGACCCATCCCGACTATGTTCAGTGGGTTGCGGCCGACAACTTAGTGCGCGCCTTCACGGGCGCCGTGATGCCTGGCAGTACGCTGACGCGCTCGTTAATCGTTGGCAGAAGTTTGAACAACCGCCAACCCCAACCGGTTGGAGCCGAGCCCGCCCTCGGCGTTGCCTCCTACAATTCCACTCTCGACATCTCGTCGAATGCCTTCGTGAGCTTCACGAATGCCGGATCGGTTCTCACGGCGGTCGGCCTCGATAAGTCGTCCGGCAGCTTCGGTACAGACGACTACTATATCCGCCCTGTCGAACGTGGGATGATCCGTAACGCCAACAACCGGCTGATCCAGGCCGACCCCGGCTACCGTGCGCTTCCTCCGCACATGCAAGCAGGGTACACCGCGGCCAGCAGGCTTAACTGGACTTTGGCGGGTGCGCTTTGGGATCCGCATGGTTACTGGGGAGGCGCCGGCCGATATGTCGTTCTCGACCACCCGTTCCTCCGTGAGCCGAGCTGTTCCCCGCTGATGACCACGAACCCAGGCGGGCGGGCCAGTGGACTGAGTTGCGCCGGCCCTTACTTCGGCGTCACCGGGTTCCAGTTGAATCGCGGCATGGCGGGTGCGACCGACCGCTATACGTTCAACGAAACCATCGAAGTCGCACGGTTGGACGATCGCGGGGCTGAAGCTAGCCGTTGGCGCGTCGAGCAGGGCTACACCAGCTACATGCTCGGGCACATGAGGCACTTTGCGGTCGTGCAGGGTGGGACTTATGTCTTGCGGTTTCCAGATTTTCCCTATGGTTCGGCCGCCAAAGCTGCTCCGCGGTGGGTGCAGATCGAGGCCACGAGCTTCGTGCAGCAATCGGACGCCGTGTTGATCGGCGTGCATTTCGACCGGAACGTCCGGCCCTCCCGAGTGGTCTACTCAACGGATGCCGACAACTCGGTTGCCGGGCTCAACACACGCGTGCTCTCTCCTGCGGCTTCGCGGGCGGACGTCGCAGCGGGAGATGGCTTCCGATTTTGGCAGGATGTCAACAACGACCTGATCTGGGTGAAGCTTGTTCCTCTGGGCCTGAACGCTTGGCCGGGCGTTGCACCATTGTCGGACGTAGATCTTTATCGGGCATACGTCCTGAGGATCGAGCCGTGATCTGGATAACCGTGATGCCGCCCGAAGAAAGCGTTTCGACGCTTGGCAGTTAACCAGTTCGAGCCAGAACGAAATGCGGATCACGTTCTTAACCCCCCCTTTTGCAGTATGTGGCGGCCACCGCGTTATCGCTTCGCACGCCCATGAACTTGCGCTGCTCGGAAACGAGGTCACGGTGGTTTCTCAACCCCTGCTCCGAAACCGAAGTTGGCTCGAACGGCTCACCGGATCGCGGCGAGCGAACGGGTCGCCAGCCCATGAGCAGGATGGCGGCGTGTTGTTCCCGCTGGGTACGAAGGTGCGGCATCTCGTGATCGAATCTGAGCGCCCAATCGCTGAAACAGATCTTCCCGACGCCGACGCCGTGGTTGCAACGTGGTGGGAAACGGCCGAGTGGGTAGGCAAGCTTTCACCTTCCAAAGGAAGGAAGTTCTACTTTGTCCAGGGCCATGAAATTTTTTCTTTCCTGCCCATCGATCGAGTTCGGGCGACATACCGCTTGCCGCTGAAGAAGATTGTCGTTGCATCGTGGCTAAGGGACGTTATGGCGTCGGAGTACGGTGACCCGACAGCGGTGGTTGTTCCTAACGCCGTTAATCACCAGTTGTTTTATGCCCCGCCGCGCCAGAAGCAGGCGACGCCCGTGGTGGGGTTCATCTGGACCACAACAGAGGTCAAAGGGGGCGGTATTGTGTTGCAGGCCGTGCGCATATTGCAGCGCAGTAATCCAAGTCTACGAATGGTCTCGTTCGGGCAGGTGCCGCCATCGCAGGCCATGCTCAAACTAGGCGTGCTTCACAAGATGCTGCCTCCGCAGGACGAGCTGAGATCGCTATATGCGACATGCGACGCTTGGCTCATGGCAAGTCGTTCCGAAGGTTTTTTTCTGCCGGCAATGGAAGCGATGGCATGCCGCACCCCTGTAGTATGCACGCCGACTGGGTGGCCAGCCGAGGCAGTGCGCGACCGCATAAATGGCCGCCTGGTTCCCTTTGATGATCACGTTGCGTTGGCCGATGCTGCACAATGGATCATCGATCTGCCTGACGCCCAGTGGCGGCAGCTCTCGGAGGCTGCTCACGCCACGGTGGCCACGGCGTCTTGGCGGTGCTCGGCGCAGTTGTTTCTCGACGCCCTTCGGTCTGAGGCGTGACATCTGGCCAGATACAGCGAGGGTCGCGATCTGTTCGACGTGGAAAGGCTCGGCGCGCAGACTGGCTTCGTGGTGCGGTCGCTTCAAGAGTGACCTTGACGGTGGTGCGTAGAGCCGCGCATCCTCCTCTATGTCGAAATCCGAGGCGGGCTTCGCACCTTATCAATGGAAGCAGCTCAGAGCAGCATGGCTGGAATCGCTTGGTCCGATAGCGGTCCAGTCGGCTCTTCCGGTTCGCATTCCGGCCTAGCTCCTCCGTACGTTTCATAAACGCTTTGAGCGGGGTTGCCTGTATAGGTGTTAAACGGCTTAGCGCGGTCAGCGCCTGACACTGAATCAGCAGCTGCATGTTCAAGCGCTTCGGCCGTTGCGTTCGTAGGCGGCATTTCCTAACTTGAACCGGTCGGAGTTTGGATGATGAAGAAGGCGATCAAGCGCCTCGCGATTTACTTGATCGCAGCTGTCGGCCCGGCAGTTCCTACCCCAACGTTGCGACGTTGGCTCTGGACAAGAGTGACGCCGCGGCTGCTTGACACGGCGGTCACCAAGCCGGGCTATAGGGCGCGCAAGATGCGCAGGGTGCCGGTCGTTGTCCCGTGCGACCCGTATGTGTATACCCAAGCGAACAATTACTGGTGTGGACGCTTCTTCGAGGAAGATCTCGAGCGGTATCTGCTCCGAACGGTTAGCCGTGGGGACACGGTAATCGACATCGGAATGAACGTTGGGCAGGTCGCGCTGCCGGCTGCGGCGCTTGTCGGTCCGGAAGGCAAAGTCATCGCGTTCGAACCTAATCCGGACCTTGCAAGGCTAGTTGCCAAATTTGCGGCCGAACAAGGGTTGACGCAGCTTTCAATCCGGAATGTTGGGCTAAGTGACCAGTCCGCGACGATGACGCTTCGCGTTTCAATACGTGAAACGGGGCTCGCTAGCTTTCGGGGGACTGCTGACCGCCAGCCAAGCGGTGAAGAGTTCGTTTGCGACGTACGTGTGGGGGACGAAGAACTCGCCGGCCTTGCCCTGCCCGGTCGGGTTTTTCTCAAAATGGACGTCGAAGGCTTTGAACTCCATGCCCTGCGCGGATTGAGCCGGTTTCTCGCTAAAGTTCACCACGCGGTCATCGAGGTGTCACCTGAATGGATCGATGCAAATGAGCTGTTCGCATTCATGCGCCGTGCGGGCTTCGTTCCGCGCCGCTTGACCAAGTCCGGGTTGCCAGGGGATGAAATCGGCCCTGTGACGTCGCAGGCAAACGTGCTATTTGTCAAGCCATGAGGATGCATAGCCGGTCAGCTGACCTGAAGTCCGCCCTGCATTTTGCCCTCGCATCTTCAATATTCTGCCCTCTTTAATCGATGACTAGTACGTGCTCTTCCAACCTACTCGGATCACGGCCACCGGTTCTTTCGGTGCTCGGGTTCGGCCTGCTTGGGCTGCTTTGCATGCCTATGACGGTTGGGGCGCAAGAACGGCCTTTCGGTATTGCTGTGAGGCAATCGGCCACCTACGATTCAAACGTTCTCCGGTTGCCGGCGGGCATTGCTCCTCCGCCGGGATCCGGTTTGTCTTCGCGCGGAGACTGGTTTAGTGCGACTTCCTTGAGTGCAGACTACGCTAATACGTTCGGTGCGCAATATGTAAGAGCTTCAATTGATTTCACGGCACTTCGCTTCCAGAATCTAGCTGATCGCGACTCCAACGCGTACACGGTTCGCGGCAATTGGAATGGCGACCTTGGGCGCGCCTGGTTCGTGGCGGCCGACGCTTCCCGCAGTCGCTTCCTGGTGGCGCTGGTCAATCAGCCGGGGTTGGAGCGGAATGACCGAACCGTGCACACTCTTGGTCTTAGCCTTGGGCGGCGCTTGACGACGAACTGGTCGTTGGTGGGACGTACCGACTACACCGACATCTCGAACTCAGCCGCTTCCTTCCGTCAGACGGACCGTCGCATCCGGGGCGTCGAGGCTGGGGTGCGTTACCAACCTCAGTCCGGCATCGAGGCGTCTGTGGTTTTCCGGCGCGTAGACGGTTCCTCCCCTGTGGCACAGCGGGCCGACGTGCTGGGGTTTCCTGTCTTCCAGCCCGTTGACACCTCGTTCACACAGGATCAGGTAGTGGTTCGTGGGCGTTACGTCGTCACCGGCAAGAGCACATTTGATGGCGAGGCTGGGCTGAGCAGGCTGAGCTTTAATGCCCCTCAGCTGACGGGCTTCTCAGGGGTGTTGTTCGGTGCTTCATACAACTACGCGCTGTCGGACGTCCTTGCTCTCAGTGCGACGGCTCGTCGCGACCTCACAAACACGGCGGTCGCGTTTGCCGCACCTGTCGATCAGTGGAGTCTGGTGCTTGGCGCGACATGGCACCTGACCGGCCGCACTTCGGTTAGTGCGGCTATCGAAGCGAGGCGGCTCAATTTCTTCGCTGAGCCATCGGCGGTAGCGCTTGACCGGAGCAACCGAGTCGACGACCTGCGTTCGGTCAGCTTGAACGTCTCCTACGAGTTGCTGCGAACGGTCTTCCTGACTGGCTCTCTGCAGCGCTTCGAGCGCCGCTCGACTTTCGCCGGGCTCAACACCTCGGCGAACATCGCGACGGTGGGAGCCGAGTGGCGATTCAGGTGATTCAGTGACTGGCATTTCCTCCGCTGTGCCTGAAATCGCGACCAGCAATCGGACGTTGGTCGGCTTCGTCAAGGGCCTCGTCGATCCGGTTGTCATCCTGGCTATGCTCGCTGCATCGTGCTGGTGGCATGGGCACCGCATTGGGCCTCCGGAGGTCGTGCTCGGCCTCCTCACGTTCTCATTGACGTATCCCGGCACCATTCCCTTCCGACGCCGCAAGCTGGGCTTGTTACGAGAGATCATCGGAAGTTGGGGCTTGGTGGTCGGGCTGCTGCTGGTTCTTGGTTACACGACGAAGTACCTTGCGGTCGTTGACCGCGAGGTCATCAGTGCGTGGGTGCTGGCGACACCTGTCGCGCTGTGGATCGTGCACACTCTTTCGCCGTGGATCGTGCCACGGGTGGTCGCTTTCCAAGGGGTACAGCCGGCAGTCGTGGTTGGGGCCAACGAGATTGGCATGCGCCTGGCACGTACCATTAATGGGGATACGTTTACGACGCAGCGGGTAGTCGCGTTCTTTGATGATCGCGCTCCGCAACGTCTTGGGCCCCTTCGAGACGCGCCGTTGGCAGGTAGCCTGGCAACCGTCGCTGACTTCGTCCGTGCCAATCAGGTCACCGTCATTTATATCACGCTGCCCATGGCATCGCAGCCTCGGATTCTGCAACTCCTGGACAGCTTGCGGGACACGACCGCGTCGATCTACTTTGCCCCTGACATTTTCCTTTACGACCTCATCCAGGCACGGGTGGACGCTGTGGGCGGGGTGCCCGTAGTTGCGGTGTGCGAGAGCCCATTCCATGGCACCACAGGCGTGCTGAAGCGCTTGGCTGACCTGCTCGTTGCGGCGGTTGCCTTGGCGTTAGCTGCACCGCTGATGCTTGCGGTGGCTATTGCCATCAAGTCGACTTCAAGCGGGCCCGTCATCTTCCGCCAGAGGCGCTACGGTCTTGACGGCGCCGAAATCATTGTCTGGAAGTTCAGGACCATGCGGGTTGCTGAGGACGGCGAGACGGTGCGGCAGGCGTCGCGCGGAGATGACCGCGTCACGCCGCTTGGCCGTTGGTTGCGGCGGACGTCCATCGACGAGTTGCCGCAGCTCATCAACGTGCTCCAGGGAAGGATGAGCGTCGTCGGGCCGCGGCCCCACGCGGTCGCCCACAACGAGACGTATCGCAAGCTGATTAAAGGCTACATGATCCGGCACAAGGTCAAGCCTGGCATCACCGGCTGGGCGCAAGTCAACGGCGCGCGAGGGGAGACCGAAACGGTCGAACAGATGCGACAGAGAATCGAGTTCGATCTGGAGTACCTGCGTAACTGGAGCCTTCGGCTCGACCTCCGCATCCTCGCTAGAACGGCAGCTTTGGTTCTAAGGGGCGACCCAAAGGCGTATTAGTAAGTGCTTGGCTGGGGGTCAGGGGCGCGTCAGCACGTTGTTCTGGCAGCGTTCGAAGCATGTCTCGAAACCTTCGTTCGAATCGGCGAAGATACGGCCAGCATGGCGATAGCCGCGGACCAAGCCGCGAAGGCGGTCGAACTTCCACTGGCGGGCAGCGGCCTCTTTCACGAGTAGAATCAGGGCCCTGCACTGCAGGATCCTCAGCCATCGTTTTCGCATCGACGCCGGTTCGCGACGGTAGAGTCGCTACATGAACGCCGGGTTGAGCGCAGCAAGCGTTGCGACTTGCGAGCGCGTCAGCCGTCCGCCAGTGGCGCCTACACGGTGGAGGCGGGCGTTCAAAACGTTGAGCGTACCACCGTGGCGCGATACTCAATGACTTAGGTCTTGAACTTCGCCCGAGGTGTAGCGATTCAGCTGTTCACAAAAGCGTTCCAGGGCGAACACGTATCGCCTGAACGTCATCGCGTAGCCGGGCATGACATGAATCTGACCGACGTTAGATGCGGCCACTTCAAGCGGCACTTCGAATCGTGGGCTCTCGTCTTCATAAGGCAAGAACCTTGTCGACTCGACGCGGAGTAGCGCTTTCACTCGACTGCGCAAAGTCGCAGTTGGCGCTGGCATTGTCGTCGTGGTACGGGTTTCGATGGCTGCAACTTCGCGAAACTGCGGATGCCGCGATGCATGTAGTGGGCTAACGCCGAGGACCGCTAGGCTTTTATCAGCTTCATAGACGCGCATTACTTCTTCGGCGCAGTCCGGGAACATGAGCGAATCGTCGTCAATGAGAAAAACGACATCCGCCGTGCACATGTCGATTGCCTGGTTGCACTGCACGGTCAGTGCCGCCCGCTTGGCGGGGACGTATTCCAAGCGGACGGCGCGCGCGGAAGCGGCAGCCAACGCGATGATCTCGTTCCGCGTTTCGTCCCATTCCGGGCTGGCGTCGACGACGATGACTTCATCGGGAGGGCGACTCTGCGTCAACGCCAAGGCAATGCACTGCTTGAGGATATCGGGCCGCTTGTAGGTGGCGATGGCCAGAGCCCAGTGCGTTCGCTAGGTAACCCTGGTCTCTTGATAATTTGCGCGCAGCGAGAATCCCGCTCGGCTGAGCTCGGTGCGTACTCGAAGACCTATGGCCCCTTGGATGCCGGTTTAGCGGCTTAAGCCAAACGGTCTTTCGGCATGCTGGCTGCTGTCAAGATCGTTGCGGCGTCGGTGGTTAATGCAGGCCATTCAGCTGCCACGTGAGAACAGACGACCATGGATGCGCATGGCCAACGGCCGTAGCCGGGGCGGCGTCCAGTCGTTGATGAAATGCAGCGACGCCACCTCGCGGTCACGACGGTCATGCGAGCCTGGTCGCTCCTTGAAGACGGTGTTGCGCTCCAGAAGGCTGTTGATCCCGTCTTCGGGTGCCGTGTAGTAGTACAGAGCGATCGACCGGCGCGAGCGGTGATCAGCGCAAGTCAACGGCTCGGGATGGCCATGGAACGAATCGCTGTCCGTGGTGAAGACGACTGCGCGGCCGAAGAGCGGCGGCACCTTCTTGACGCAACGGGTCATGGTCCTGTCCCACAGTTCCAAGGCGCCGCCGTATTCGTCGGGCCAATCACGGTTCAAGTAGACGAGAAGGTTGAGCCGGCGCTGAAGATTCAGTTGGCGATGGACATTGAAGTCGGCATGGACGCTCAGGTGACCCCCGCGAAGCGTTTCATGCAGTCCGCCACCTGCGAAGTACGGGTCTGGCAGGAGCTTTGGAATACCAGTCAGCGTGCTCAAGAACTGAAGCATCGCCGCCCCGTTGAGTTCCTGGAACAAGGCCCGGATACATGGCGAACGAAGCTCGTTCGGGGAGAACTGGAACTTGTATCGTTCCTGTGCTCGGTCAAAGTACCTCTGACCAGTCCGGTCCGGGAACTCCTCCAATACTTCGTCGAGCAACTCCGCATCGATGAAGTCGTCAATGACGGCATGCGGAAAAGGATCCGCCGCTCTGTAGGCGTCGGCCAATGCGGCCGCGGCGGTGCGTGCCGCTTCCATCTGCAGAATGCGGGCTTCGCCCACTCGCTCAAACCTCAACAGTGCCATGGCTTAAGTTCGCTTTAACCGGCCTTCCGGCTTACTTCAGGTCCTTCAGGCCTTTGGAAAGCGCTTCGGCGTCCTCCGCCGAAATTGCCTCCGAGCTCGAAGGCGCCGGCTGCGGCTCCGGCGTTGAGGCCGGTCGTGAGGCCGCTGCCGCGGCAGCCGCGGCAGCCGCTGCGGCTGCAGGTTGCGAGGCCGCCTTCGACGCGCCCGCGTTGTCCGCAGCGGCCTTCGCGGCAGCCTCAGCCTTCTTGGCGGCGTCCTCGGCAAACTCTCCCATGTACGCCACTTGTGCCGTCTCCCGCACCCGCTTGGCCTCAGTCTGGACCGCCTCGGCGCGCGCCCGATTCAGGAGCACACGCTCGATTGCCGGCCGTGCCTTGGCCTCGTCGACGGTTACTTCGCGGCTGTCGAGCAATTGCGCGATCACGATGCCCCGGCCACGCGGATAGATGATGACTTCGCCATTCCTCACGTTGGCGAGTTTCGGCAGCATGTCGAGCGGAAAGTCCTCGCTCGGTCTTTGCACGTTCTGCACGATGGGAAGGTCTAGCCCGCGCTCTTTCAAGACCTGGGCAGCCTCGGCGATGCTGCGGGTCGGCAGCAAAGCCTTCTCGAGCTCGGCCCACGCCACCGGACGCCCCGGCAGACCGATCTCGGCGAACCGCCATACGCGCCGCTTGCGGAAGAGATCCGGGTTTTCGGAGTAGAACTTCTCGACGGCGGCCGGATCTGGGGCAGTAACGCCAGTGGCGACCGTTCGCAGGTAAGCCTGCGCAAGAACCTGCCGCCGGGCGACCTCGAGCTGCTGTTGGACGACGGGGTCGTTCGCGAGCTTTTTCTCGTTGGCTGCTTGCACGAGCGCTTCTTGCTCGATCAGCCGCTCGAGCGCCTCTTTGCGCACCGCGGCAACCCGCTCCGGGGGCAGGTCCGGCAGGCCTTGCAGCATGAAGTTGAGTTGATGAACGGTCAGTTCGGTGCCGCCAACCTTGGCTACGACCTGGCTGGCCTGCGGTGCTTCGGCTTCGTTGCCGCAGCCGGTGAGGCCCATCGCCAGAATCGCTGCGGCCGAGACACGGAGGGCGAACTTAAAGCGCGCAGTCTTTGGTCGGGAGATCATTTGTCGGATTTGGAAGAAGCGTCCATCGGGGAGAGAGGGTCGACGTACCGACCCGCCTTCTCGCGAAGCAGCAAGGCGAAAAATTTTGGGTCGCGGACCAGGTACCGCCGCCACAGTCTTCGCGGCTCGCGCGCCAGCCGATACGCCCATTCCAGCCCCGCGGAAGAGGCCCACTGCGGCGCGCGCGGCACCACGCCCGCCTCGAAGTCCAGCGAAGCGCCGACTGCAAGAAAGCGTCGCACGCCAGGCATGCGGCCGCGGTGCTCGTGCAGCCAGATCTCCTGCTTGGGTGTCCCCAGTCCAACGACGAGTGTATCGGCGCCGGAAGCCTCGATCCGTTCGATCACGCGGCGGATCTCGTGTTCGTCTTCCACGAAGCTCATGGAGGGCGACACTGCACCGACGACCAGTGGATGGCCGACGCGTGTATTGATCGCTTCCATCGCCTTGCGTGCGGTGTCGTCTTTTCCGCCGAGCAGGAACATGCGGGCCGACGGCAGGCCGGACCTGGCACGTGCAGCGTGGTAACGGCAGAAGGTTGGCAGGATGTCCGAACCGGATAGCTTCTGCCGCACCGGCCGACCCAGCCAGCGCAATGCCTTGAAGAGCACCTGGCTGTCGACTGTGACGAAACGTGCCTCGCGGTAAGCGATCAGCAAACGTGGGTCCCGTTGCAGCAGCATCAGATGGTCGACGTTCGGCGTTACCAGCAGCCCCTCGTCGAACTGATCCATCAACTCGTCCATGTCGAGGTCGTCGACCTCGATGTTGAGCACTGGCACGCGCCGGCGGATCGCGCCGTGACTCGTGTCCGCTAGCGGAAACCGGGTGAGGGCCCCAAGCGGCACTTGCCGCAAGCGCTGGCGCTCGGAAGAGGCGCTCCGCATGTTCACGCGGCCGACAACCCGCTCAGACGTACCCGGTGCTGCGGCTCGACGGCAGCGATCAGGCGGTGAACGAACTCCGCCTGGATGCGGAAGGCGCGCTGCGCATCCGGATCGATCGACGACACGCGGAACAACAAGCCGTCCGGTATCCGGCCGGTAAGCGTGGCCTTGAGTTCGGCCAGCCTACGGTCCAGTCCGGATTGGATCACGCGCTCGCCGACGGTGAACCAGTAAGTCACCGGCTCGCGGCGCGGCCCCATCGAAGTTGTGATGCGGCGAACGGGTAGGTCGCCGCCGTCGACCGCCAATGTGGCTGGCTGGCTGTCGTGCAGCACGAAGCCTTGGGCCGGGTAGCAGACCTCGGGGCGATGGGCTTGCAGCGTGCCACGCTGGTCGCTGCCATAGGCAAGCGCAAGCATGATCCGATACCCGTCCAGGTTGACGTACGTGCGGTTCAGGATTTGGGCGTAGATCTTGTCAAGCAGGGCCTGCGCATCCGGACTGACGATGACATTCGAACCGCGGGCGTCATGCCGCCAGTCCGAGAACACTTTGGGCACCACTAACTCAAGGTCTATCGGGGCAGTCGCGGCGCGTTCTTCGGGGCGTGCTCGCAGCAGGTTTACACCGACGCCCGTCCCAACCATCAGGGCAGCAGCAACGGCAATGCGTCGCTGGGGTCTGGACGGACCGGACGGGGCCGACCTAGGGGACATCGAGACGCTCATGGCTTGCGCTGGGTTCCGTTTCGCCTGCCGATCGATGTCAGCGGCGTTTGGTCTTGATCCACTCCGGTCGGCGCGACAGCACAACCGACAGGTACATTCCGATCTTGGATGCGGCGTACCAGGGTGCATACGCCAGATCCCAGATGCTAAGGCACTCGCGGCCGAACCGGAACCACGCGATTCCGACGGCTACCGCCAGTGCTGCCCCCGGTGCCACAATCGCAAGGTACATGAGCGGTGACCCGGTGCCTGCGAAGTAGTTGGCGGAGACTGCAACCAGTGTCCCGCCAGCGACCAGCATGGACAGAAGCGCCAGAGGTGGGACGGCCAGGTCGAGCGCCATGGCGAGGAGTTCGGGGCGGCCGCGGCGGATAGTGTCCGCAAGCAGCGGAAGGCAATAGCGGCCGATTGCAGCTAGCGAACCCTGTTCCCAGCGTCGACGCTGAGTTTTTGATGCTTCGCGGGTTTCAGGAAAAGCGCTCGACACTTCTACCCAAGGCGCGAAGAAGGGCGGAAAGCCGGCTCGGGTCGCCGCGATACCGAGCTCCACGTCTTCTGCGAGAGCCGATGACGCCAATGGTAGTCGGGAGACCACCGCCCAGGGAAATGCCATCCCGGTCCCGGAGAGGCCGCACGGAAGACCCAGCGCCCGCATTCCCATTGGCCGCACCCAGGTCTTGACCCGCCAAGCGAACGCTGCGATCCGCTCTTTCGGCGACGGGTCGCGCGGCGGATGCATCATGTACGCCGACTGCGCGGGCCGCCCGCATGCTCCGGCAGCTGCCGCCAATGCAAGCAGCGAGCCACGACTGACGCTGCAATCGGCGTCGACGACCAGGACCACATCAGGGGGATCCATCGACAAGTGTCGAACGCCGAAATCGAGCGCATAGCCTTTACCCCGCCGCGCCAGGTCGCGCCGCTCGATGGCTTCTGCGCCAGCGGCTGCCGCCAGACTGGCCGTGTCGTCGGAGCAGTTGTCGGCTACCACCAGCAATCGGTCGCCGGGTGCCAGCTCGCGTCGAAGCTCGGTCACGGTCGACGCGATGAGGTCGGCCTCGTCATGGGCCGGAACCAGCACCGCCATGCGCATTGCCAACTGACCGAGCGACGGCTCTTGCGTCGATGCGCCAGCCGTGCGGAAGGATCGTCCCGCCGCGAGCACCTGCACGAGCAGCGTGCCGACCGGCACGGCGAGCAGCATTGGCAGCAGAAGGATCAGAAAGGTGATCATGGCGCGCTTCCACCAGCAAGCGCGAAGTGGCGCTGCAGGCGCCTGGCGGACGCATCCACGTTGTGGCGTTCGGCGACACGCAGTCGGGCCCGGATGCCCATATCCGTGATCATGGTTGGTGCCGCCGACAAGCAGGCGGCGATGGCGTCCGCCAGAGCGGCAATCGACCCGGCAGGAACCAGCCAGCCGTCTTCTTGGTGGCGTACCAGCTCGGGAATGCCGGCGACCCATGTGGAAACGACAGGTTTCCCCAGCGCCATGGCTTCCATCAGTACGACCGGCAGCCCCTCGGCGAAGCTGGGCAGCACCAGAGCACGGGCACTCCGGATCTCTTCCCGAACCTGGTCGGACGAAAGCCAGCCGGTGATGCGAACGCAGCCGGACAACCCATGGCGGAGGACCGCTTGCTCAACCGCGGCACGCATCTCGCCATCGCCCGCCAGGACCACCTTGATCTGTACCCCTTCTTGTCGGAGGCGTGCCACGGCCTCGATGAGCAGCAACTGACCTTTCTGCTCCACGAGCCTGCCCACGCAGACGAGGTGCGAGGTATCGGGCGCGATTCCTCTTTGGCATGGATCGGGCTTTGGCGGATGCACATTTCCGTATCCAGGCTCGAGTCCGCAGTGCACTACTTTGAGCTTCGGCCAGTCCTGGAGCCGCGCCCATCGCATGAGTTGGCTGCGGCCGAACTCGCTGATCGCGACAACGAACGCAGCGGCCGCGACCTTGTCCCGCAGTTTCAGCGCCTCCGGGCGATCGAATTCCTCAGGACCGTGCACCGTAAAGCTGAAGGACGGCCCACCCAAAGCCCGGCACAGCATGGCCACGGTCGTCGCGTTGGTGCCGAAGTGGGCATGGAGATGAACTGCCCCCGTACCGCGCAACCATTCAGACAGCAGACTGGCTTCGAACAGGTAGACAAGATGAATCCATCGAGGCCGGTCAGCTCGATGTCCGAGAGTGAACGCGAGTCGCAATGCACGCATCATGGAAATGGGGGACCGGGCCGCGCACACGGCGAAAGCGCGCACCAAAGGCACCAACCCACCGCGCAACAGATACCGTGTCAGCTGGAGCTCACGGGCGTCCTCGGTATCGACGACTGCACTGTCCCACCCCCGGACGGCGAAGCGCAGCACCGGGGTACCAGCGCGCTCGAGCGCATGTATCTCGCGACGCACAAAGCTGTGGCTCACCTTGGGATACTGGTTTACCAGATAGGCGACAGGCGCGGTCATTTGTGCTCCATGATCGCGCTGGGGCGCCGCAGCAGACGTCCGGCTTCGAATCGCAGTACGCCAAGCGCTTCTGGAAACCGCGCCAACACGAGGAAGAAGGCGCGCTGCCAACGGAATGCGCCCGCTCGCGGTTCGCGAAGCCCGATTCGCACGGCCTGCGCGGGATATGCCAGCAATCCCAACAGAGCCACGGGGCCGATTGCAAGGCAGGCGACCGCCACGGCGGCCGGTAGACCAATGCCCCAAGCGACTGCCCGCCTGGTCTCGCGCACCCAATGCCTCTCCGGCGGCGCGCCATGAAGCGCCGCGCCTTCGGCGAATGCGTGCCCCGAACGACGAGCGCGACGCCACCAATGGACAAAGCGGGTCATCGCAGCATCGTGAATTGTCATGTCCAAGTCCAATCGCATGACACCCCAACCGGATCGACGCAGGCGAATGCACAGCTCGGGCTCTTCGCCGGCGATCAGATCGTCCCGAAACCCGCCGACGGAATGGAAGGCTGCCAACCTGATCAGGGCGTCGCCGCCACACGCCTTGGCTTCGCCGATCGGCGTGTCCCACTCGTCGTCGCAGAGCTTGTTGTAGACCGAACGATTGGGATGGCGTTCGAGCCGTCGCCCAGTAAATACGGCATGGCTCGGATGCCCGTTGGCTGCATGCAGTGCGCCAGCGATCCAACCGTCGACGAGCTCGCAGTCACCGTCCATGAACATGGCCCAATCGAGGTCAGGCCGAATCGTCACGAGGCGGCTGGCCCCCGCATTGCGCGCCCGGGCCGCCGTAAACGGAATGGTCAGGTCGAGTTCCACCACGTCCGCCTCCAGGGCGCGCGCGACCGTCACCGACGAGTCGGTGGAGCCCGAATCGACATACACGACCGGAACGCCTGGCGGGATCGAGCGTAGGGCCTGGTCTAGCCTGGCGCCCTCATTGCGGCCGATCACGACGAAGCCGACGACGAGACCGACCTGCTGCGGCGTTTGAGAAAGTTCAGAAGGCGACATCGGTCTCTTTCTCGATGGTCGCCTGCTGGCGTGGCCGAACGGTGGCAGGCACGCCGACCGCGATCGAATTGTCCGGAATGTCTCGCAACACCACTGCGTTGGCGCCGATCAGCACGTTGTTGCCAACCTTGATTCGACCCAACACCTTCGCCCCGGCGCCGATGTCGACGTTGTCGCCAATATCTGGCGCACAGGGATCGTCGACCGACTTCAGGCCGACCACGACGCCGGTGCGGATCCGGCAATTGTCGCCGAAGCGCGCATAGCCGCTGATGACGATTCCGTCGGCATGATCGATCACGAAGCGGCGGCCAATCCGCGCCTCGCATGGAAGCTCGATGCCGGTGATGATTTGCACGATCCGGAACAGCAGGTGATAAGCGAGCGAGAACGGTTTGCGCAGGACGGCGGGACGGATGTCATAGCGCCACCGACCGAAGCGATACACGACCAGCGCCATGAACCCTGGGGACGACCACCGTCCGCCGTGCGCGCGCAGATCCGACCGGATGTGATCGAACATGTCAGCGTGTGGGACTGCTACCGAACTTCGTGGCGACGAGAAGTCGGAGCATCGCCCGGTTGGTGCGCCAGCCATCGGGTAATCCGTGCGTCAGGCGCAGGCGGAGTGTGTTCACCAATACCCGCACCGGGTCTGCCGCAAGTTGCAACGCGACGTGCAGCATCACCCCATGTAGACCATGATGTTTGCGCAAATAGAGCAGCTCGCTCTCGATCTGAAGCACCGAGATCTGGCGTCCGCTGCGCGTAAGTTGGCCGGCCGTCTCGGCACTGCCGCCGCCGATGTGGACGACGCGCACCCAAGGCAGGCAGACGACCTTCCAGCCGGCCATGCGCACACGTCGGCAATGGTCGACTTCCTCGTAATAGAGGAAGTAACGGGGGTCGAAAAGCCCAATCCTGTCAATGACTTCGGAGCGGACGAGGTAGAAGCACCCCGGCACCCAGTCACAGTCGATGGCATGGTCTCCCGGCGGGACGGACCGGTCCGATTGCATCCACCGGCGTGCGATCGGCCAAAGCCCCGCTCGAAGCGCGAACTGGCGTAATACCGTTGGAAAGGGCCTCGCCGCAGGTTGCTCCACTCCATCGGGCCCGACTAGCCTCGCACCGATCACGCCGCACTCGGGATGGGCGCGCATATAGTCAAGCGCCGACCGCACGGCCTCGGGGGCTACGAAAGCGTCGGTGTTGACGAGCAGTACGAAGCGCGCTTTGAAGGCATCAGCGATCTGGTTGTTCGCCCGCCCAAAGCCGACATTGACCGGATTCTCGATGAGTTTCGTGGTGGGGCCGAATGTACGGACCCATATGGGCGCACCATACGGGCTTGCGTTGTCTGCAACGATGATGCGTGCATCGAGGCCCTCCAGCGCGTCTTCCAGCGCCTGGAGGCAGTCGCGAAGAAATGCGTCGCTATTGTAGGAAATCAATGCAACGGTCAGCTCAGCCGACGCTGGCTGCCAGATCTTCCTCTGATGACTCGCATCTGCGGAAAGGGGCGGATCCGCGTTGAGTGCAGCTTTCAATTCGCTCATAGCAAGCTTGCGACCAAGACAACGGCCTGCCCAACGGCCGCGCCGGCCACCAATGCCGCAAAGGGCAGCAAGTTCAGCAAACGCAGGCGAGCGCCCGACGAGATGTCGATGCAGACGGTGACGGCGTAAAAGACGACGGCATGCGCTGCGACCCCCAGCAACGCACCCTCGGCCCCTTGGAGCGCATAGCCCCCGGTGACGCAACCGACGAGCGCTACCGTCTTCGCGATCGAGGCAAGTACCGTCATTGCTCCACGGTCCAGCGCAAGAAGAAAGTTGCCGCTGACGTATGTGCGCGTCATCAGCAATACGGCACCAACCACGGAGAGCTTGCGGCCCGCGTCGGCATAGCTGTCCGGATAAAGCAGATCCACGATGAGGGGGCCGGTGACATACAGGCCCCCGGCGACAAGAAACGCAAAGCAGTCCACGGCGATCAGCGCCTGGGCGAAGCGGCGCGTCGCGGCAACGCGGTCGACGCGCATGTAGTCGGCGAAGTAGGGCAGGGCGATCGTTGAAGCGACACGCGCTATCACGGCTTCCAATGCCGAGACCAAGCCAATGGCGAGTGAAAGCTGCCCGATCCAGGTGGGCGCGGCGATCGCCCCGAAGAAGAGCTTGTCGAACTGGGTGGATAGGACAGTAATGATCGACGAAAGCCAGATCCAGCGCCCGAAGCGCAGGACTTCGCGCGTGGCGTCGGGTTCGATCCGGAATCGGTCTGATGTACCTGGCAAGGCCCAATGGCTGAGGATGACGCCCACAACAGAAGAACTGATGGACCCAGCCACCATCGCCCATACGCTCGCATCGAATGCGGCCCAGCCGAAAATAGTCGCCAGGCTCACCAGTTGTACGGTGAGCTCGATGCGAACGATCGCACGAGTGTCCATGCGCCGATAGGCCAGCCATAGCCGTGTGGACTGGAGCCCCTGAATCATGAAGCTGATCGACAGGACAGCGAGGATGACCGGAAAGCGCGGATCGTCGTAGACTCCGCCGACCCGATAACCTTGCCGCTCCGCGAGCCAAAGCCCACCGGCGATCAACAATGCCACCGTCATGAGAAGCACGCCGCGCATGACTTGCAGGGACCACACCGTGTCGAGAAACGCCCGGTCTTGCCCGCGTTCGCTGCGGACGACAACTTCCCGAAAGCCGGCGTCACAGATAAGTGAAACGGTGACGCCGATGCTGGTGGCGACGAACATCAATCCAAAGGCATCAGGCGCGACAAGCCGCGTTAGCGCGAGGTTTGAGCCGAAGCGAAGAATCTGCGAAAGGACGTGCCCGGCCGTTGTCCAGCTGGCAGCGCCCAGCAAGCGGCGCCTGTCAGAGACGGCGACTTGCGCTTCCGAAGCGGTGGACGAGGTGGGCACGGATCGTATGAAATGTACTGACAGTGGAACTCTGGTGCACTTCAGGCGCGCTTGCGCTTGAAGAGCGAAGTGGAGGCGTCGAGCAACTCGAAATTAGGCTTATCGGACATGGGATTCAAAGCCCATCGGTAGACGTCGTGCACCTGCTTGGCCTTGGCATCCCAGGTGAAGAGACGGGTCGCGCGATCTCGTCCGGCTGCGGCCATTGGTGCGAGCGGGCGCCGGTCGTGAGCGAGCGTCGAGAACAGGCGTCCAAGGACATCCACCAAAGCTGCCCGTGGCCCCAGCGGGACCTTGAACCCGACGTCTTCGGTCACGAGCTCGCCGGGCCCCGCATAATCAACGACGATCGGCACGACACCGAGTGCCATCGCTTCCAGAACGACCGCGCCGCCGAATTCTCGAACACTCGGAAAGCCGAGGACGTGAGCCGTACGCAGGACCCGGTGAACTTCGCCGTGCTCAAGCCAGCCGTGGAAGCGAACGGCATCAGGCGCGTTCAGGGCCGCCGCTTGCAGGCGCAGTGACTGCATCATGGGGCCGTCGCCGACGATGTCCAAGGTCATCCGGCCATCCTTTAGGTGGCCAGCTGTCGCTTCGATCAGCATGTCCAGGCCCTTGTATGGAACCAGGCGCCCGACAAAGCAGGCCCGCAGCGGACCATTGGCGGGTCGACCGCCGTCGTATGGAAAGCGCACCGGATCGATGCCGTTCTCGGGAAGGTAGACGGTACGCGAACGCACAGACTCGGGCAGTTCCCCATACGTGGCCATGGAGCCCGCCATCACGGCCCGCGCGTGCCGCAACATGCTCCGATGACCGGGCAGCATTCGGTAGGCACCGCGCACATAAGAGAGCCATTCTCGTTCCGCGTGGCGCGCGGCTCTGAACTCGGTAGGCCAAGGCACGCCGCCATTAAGTGGTCCCAGCACGAAGGGAACCTGCGCCGCAGCGCAACGTCCAGCGATTCGGCTGACGGACGTTGGCGACAACGGTGTGATTCGGTGGACGAGGTCGAATCGCCGGGAGCGGATGTCCGCGGAGAAATCTCGCCACAAGCGCCGCTCGAAGTCGTAATACGCAAGTGCCCCGAAAGCCGCCAGCGTCGTCCAACCCTTGCCGTCGCCGAATCTCAAGGCACTGGCGAGTTTCCAAAGCGGACGCGCTAGCGCCTCCGAATCGATGAAGTGAACGTGGCGGAACGGATGTGCTGTACGGCGGATCGCGTCGGCGTTGCGGATCTGCGTGACCAGGGTGGCATCGGAGAGTCGAGCGATAGCGCACGCAAGCGACCAGCCGACCAGCGGCACGCTGGACCACTCGGGGTTGGCTGCTTCTGCGATCAACAGGACACGCAGCCGCGGATTCCGTGATTGTTTCGTCACGCGGATGTGCCTTTCGCGGCCGTCCCCGTGGCACGCACCCGCGCCGTCCGGTTTTGCGCGGAAAGCGCGGGAAGTGCGATGGCGACCGCGGCACCGATGAGCAGCCAGTAGAGGTGCGCGATCATGGTGACGCTGCTGGTTGTGCCGATCGTCACCAAGACGCCGACCAACGCAGCGAGCACCATGCGGGCGTGTTCGACTTGCTCTTGCGTCTGCGGGTTGTGCTTCTTGCGGACAATCGCCAACAACGCCGTCATCGGAAGCGCAAACGCCGCCATGAAAAGCGACAGCCCAAGAAAACCTGTCGCGAGCGCCACCCCGATGTACGTGTTGACGATATCGATGATGCCTTGTCCTTGTCGCAACTGCTCCATGCGTGGATCGTTCAGGTAATCGTATGCACCGAACAGCGGCCGGTCCATCAGCACCTGCAAGGAGACGTCGATGATCTCCTGCCGGTAGACCACGCCCCCCACTTCGACTCCGCCCACGAAAGGAAGGTAGTCAAGCATGGCCCTGCCCACAGTAGTACTGGACAAGCCAAGTCCTACGAGGGCCGCCGACCCTACGGCGACACCCACGCTTCTTCCTCCAGCACGGCCCAAGGCGACGAAGGTCAATAACGCCGCTGCGGTGGCGAGCCATGGCCCACGCGACATGGCTGCGACCAGCCCAACGAGCAGGAAGCCACCGACCATCAGCGCGCGGTCAGGCCGCAGCCGCTTGATATGAGGGGCGAACAAGGTGAGCGCGAGCATCATCACGTATCCCAGCGCGATCGGTACACCCGCGCTGGCGATGGCTCTCAGGTAGGTGTCGTTTCGAAGCAGGTAGTTACCCATCTCCCAAGTCGCGCCGAGGTGGCCGGAAAGCGGGTTGTAGAGCAGCCAGTGCTTGCCGAACTCGAACGCCGCGACGACAGCGAGAAGGGCCGCGGCTATTGCGAACGCAGCCGCGAAGTCCTTCATCTTTGCCCGATCAGTCAGAGTCCGACTCGCAACGAAATACAGGAGCAAGGCGTCGAGGACCGGATAGACAAACCCGGCCCGGATGGCGCCGAGCGGGGTGCTTACCATCGCGTAGAGCGCGAAGGTGAGTATGAAATACGCGAGAAGTACCTTGTCAGTCGCAAGGCGCCCTGGCGCCGGGAGCCGGCGGTCGCCGAGCGCATTGACAGCGGCGGGCAGAAGTACGAGTAGCGCCAGCACGCGCGAGTGATCGAGGCCTGCAAAATGCTCGATTGGCCCAAATCCCGGGATCGCTTTGCCGATCAGCGGCAAGGAAAGAAGAAGCATCACGTAAAGTGCGGCCGGATTACGCTCGGGTCCGCGCCCGATCAGGGCGACGACCGCGACAACGGCCATGGCGACCCAGAAGGACGGGAACAAAAAGGCGCCGATCGTTATCGCGATCCAGCAGTTGCGACGCCGGTCGTAGTCGGCCGGCGCCATGCCCATCGCCATGATCGGCTTGCGCAGAAGGGCGAACGTCGCCACGTGCAACACCAGCACGACGACGAGTGCCTTATAGACCTCCGGCATGGCGGTTCCGCGCTAGCGTCGTGGGGTCAACGCTCACCGCGACGTGCGGGCGCAGGAAAAAAGAAGCCGAGTACTGTATCGAGCACCCACAGCAGCCCGATCGACAAGATGAAAAGCACCATGCCTGCAAACCCATGGACGAAACCCTGTCCGGCCGCGTCGCCAAAGTGGTACGTCACGAGAATCAAGATCAGCACGCGCAGCACGTTCGCCACGAAGGCGATGGGCACCAGCGCGCTTGCCAGAACCGCGTTGCGCGCAACACTCCCGTGCCGCATCAGGTAGATGTACAGGATGCCGATTGCAGAAAGGCTGAAGATGGACTTAAGGCCCGAGCAGGCGTCGGCCACCAGCAGCTGGTACTGCCCAACGGTGATCAACACGCCGCTTCTGGCCACTGGGTAGTCCAGCATGATCAGCACTTCTGTGGCGATTACCGATACCCATTGCTTGAGTCCGCCCGTCAAGGAGTCGACCATAGTGCCCGGCAGCGGGATGACGAACAGCAGGTAGAGCAGCGGAAACGCCGCTGCGCCCAGCGCCGCCCTTCCGCCCACCAGCCACAGCCCGGCTGCAAGCACCGGAATCTGGGATCCGACCTCGAGAACGGCGATGTCCAGCAGGCGCCCAATGGCGAAAGCCAGCAGCCCGGTAATCATCAGGACCCATGGGCCCAGACTGGGCAGCGCTACGGGCGCGCCCGTCAACCGGTCTCGCACCTGCCAGAGCGCCCACGCTGCAACTGCCACGACGATGGGCCCGTGCGCTTCTTCGTCGTCGGTCCAAACCTCGGTGGCAAGGTCGAAGTAAGTTGGCAGGTACAGGACGACAAATGCGATCGCTAGCCATACGAGTGGCGATGCCCAGCCCGGTACCGGCGCCGTCAGGCTGTGTCGCGGAACGACGGGCTCAGTACTCATTCATGATGACTCCGGCCATCGTCACAGTCCCGGATGACAAGGTCGCGACGAGATCCTGCAGATCGGCAAGCTTGCTCTTGCCCTGGCGCGCGATGCATAAGGCGGCGCCGCACTTCTGTGCGACTGCTACCCCATCCACCCCATGCCACGCAGCCGGCGTGTCGATCACCACATAATCAAATTTCCCGGTCAGCTCACGGATAAGCACCGAGAATGCGGGCCGTTCGATCAGTTCCGTCGGGTTTGGGGGTACGGCACCACCCGGAATCAGGAACAGGCTTGGCAGATGCGGAATTGCGCAGATGACGTTGCGCGGCGCGCGGCCGGACAGCAGCCCCGATAGACCTTGAGAGTTTGGAATGCCGAAAACGTCGTGCTGGCGTGGCCCGCGCAAGTCTGCGTCGATCAAAAGCGTTCTTCCGCCCAGTTGGGACAGAACAACCGCCAGGTTAGCCGCGAAGAATGTCTTTCCATCACCCGGGTTCGGGCTGATCACGGCCAGTGCGCGGGCGGGTTTTTCACCGGTGAAGACGCGTGTCAGCAGCTGGCCGCGAATCGCGCGGAACGCCTCCGCTTGTCGTGAAAACGGCTCTGCCGCGGTGACCAGCTCCGGATTGAGTGCGCGCTTGTCGACCGGGGCATATGGGTAGTGGAACTGCTGCGCCAGCGCAAAAAGCACGTCGTCGTCGCTGGCGTGCCGAAGAGCGATGGCCGCTTCACCAAAGCGCAGGCCGGTCTTCTTTTGGTGTTCAAGGATCTGCTCGACTTGTTCGGCCGTGAGCTGGTTGGCCCTCGACATGATCTCGCCGATCGCGGGGTCCTGCACGACGTCCGGGCGCGTGTCGGCCAAGCGCTCAGGGTCGCTGAACGATTCGGCGCGCGGATGAGGGATGGCGTTCATCGCGTCGGACCCGGGAGTTGCCGCAGAAGGCGACGGTGAAGCACGGAAGGCTTGAGGCGTCCACGGAAGCCGCGCCGGTCCGGGCCGGGGAGCAGCCCGATCACAGGCAACTCCACTGCATTGAGGATGTCGCTGGGCACGCGTACCCGCTTGTCTATCAGCTCGAGCCCCAGCGCCGCGGCGCAGCCGAGGCCGAAAGCGAGGATGACCGCTTGGACCGCCAGCTTCAAGAATTTGGCGTTGGCCGATTCGGTCGGCGTCTCGGCCTGGTTGAGGACCGATATTGCCGTCTGCTGGTTCTGGCTCTCCAGGTCCGACTGGGTGTAACGCTGCTGGACCTGGTCATACGCGCGTTGTGCGTTTTCGACGTCCCGCTGCAGCACCGCCAGCTCGTCGCGCCACTCCTTCAATTGCAGCAGCTTGGCCCGCTGTGCGGCCAGGGCGGCGCGCGTCTCGGCCTCACGTTGCCGATTGATGGCGTCCGCCACTCCCACGGAGCCCTTGACCCGGCGAATCTCGGAGTCGATCTTTGCCCGCAATTCGGCGATGCTGATGCGCGTTTCGACCACCTGCGGATGGCTTTCACCAAGCCTGGACGTCAGCTCCGACAGACGGGTTTCTTTCTGGGTCAACTCGGACTTCAGATTGTTGACCATCGAGTTCGACATGACGTCGGGCGACTGGTCGCCCGCTGCCGCCCCCTGCCGCTGGCGGCTGCTCGACTCGCTGGTCAGCGCTTGCATGGCGAGCAGCTGCGACGACAGTTCTGTCAGCTTGGCTGTCTCGATGTCGATGCGCTCGTCCGTCGTGATGATGCCTTTCTCTTTCTGGAAAGCGGACAGGCGAGCTTGCGCTGTCTCGAGTATCTCCCGACGCTGCTTGGTGCGGTCATCGAAGAATTCGGTGTATCGACGAGCCGGTTCGACACGCATCTCCAGCACCACGTCCAGGTATGCCCGGACGAACGCGTTCGCCATGACAGCCGAAAAGCGCGGCTCTCTCGACGTGTAACTGATATGCAGTACATTGGAGCCGCGGCCTGGCTCGACGCTGAGGCTTCTCTGCAATAGGCGGGACAACCAGTCGTCGAAAGTCGTGTCGCTTGCCGACTCCTCGTACTGCTCCTTCAGGCCCGGATTCTCGTTGAGTTTGAGAGACCGGATGACGCGGTTGGCAACGCGGGCGCTCTGGACAATGTCGACCTGCGTCAGGAGGAAGTTTGGCGCAGCGATTTGGCTGATTCCCGCGACCGGGTCCGGCCTGGCATCGATCACGACCGTTGCAGTGGCTGTGTATCCCACCGGGCGTGTCCAGGCATAACCTACACCTGCAGCGGCCGCCACGATGAATACCAGAAGGGCGGCCTTCCAACGGGCGAGCAGGACTTGGAGAATTCGGGCGATGCTCATGTCTAGAACAGGCTTTCGCGCACGAAGATCTGGTCGTCGGGCTGGAGCCGGTCGTCCATTTTCGGTGTCGATTCAACCATCTTCCCGTCTTTGTCGCGACGCAACAAGCGAACTCCCGACTCGCGGGAACGCAACGTGAAACTGCCTCCCTTGGCGATCGCTTGGCTGATCGTCATGTTGCGTTCCATGGGGTAGTTCCCAGGGCGCCCGACCTGGCCATAGATGTAGAACTGCGGCTGGCGGTGCACGTACAGCGCGTCCCCGCCTTGCAGCACCACATCGAGGTCCGTGCGGCCGTCCAAGTAGATGCTTGGCAGGTCGATTTCCGTCCTGGTGGTCTGCCCGTTCGGGCCAGGACGGGTCAAGATAATGGTGTCCGCACCCGTTGGCGCGATTCCGCCGGCTGTCGCGAGCATCTCACTCAGTCGGGTGCCTCGTACCTCCAACGGGTAGCGGCCAGGGCGGCTGACACTCCCCAGGATGGACACCTGCTGACTGCGGTACTGAAGCACGTTCACGGTGACTTGGGCGCGTTGCACGAAGTTGCCCTGCCGGAGTCGGTCCGCAACGGACGCTTCTGCGGCTGGGATGCTGAGGCCGCCAAGCTTGATCGTTCCAAGAAGTGGGAAGGTTAAGGTGCCCGCTTCTGAAAGACGTGCTTCCGTCGTAAGTTCGGGGCTAAGGAACACGGTGATGCGGACGCTGTCGCCGCCGCCCAACTCATACTCGGCTGCAGCCTGGGCATGCACAGATGCCCACGAGGTCGTGATAAGCAGGAAAAAAAGCCACGTGCGGAACATCAAAGATTGGCTGGGCATTGGTGGATCTAAGAGCGCGGTAGTTCGCGGGAGCGCCGTCCAGGCAACGGCGCCGTATTAGTGCATCGAAAGTTCACCTCGTCAGCCAAGCCGACCGTCGGCGCGGATTCTATCGATCGCATATGGGCAGCGTCGATCAACAATCGCACATCCGGAGCAACGACGACAATAGCCCTTGGGCGGCTCCCGCAGCCCGCCCGATGGTCCGTCAATTCGCCAATGCGGCCACACGCTCTGCGATCAAGCGCGCGCTTTTGTCCGACGTGAATCCGTCAAGGACGGTTGCGCGCCCGGCGCGCCCCAGCCGAGTCGCCAAGTTCGGGTCGCCGGCGATCTCGGCGATCGCGTCGGCGAGTTCATCCGGTCGCTCTGGTGGTACCAGCAACCCGTTTGATTGCGAAACCACCAGTTCAGGCACGCCGCCGACCATTGTCGCTACGACCGGCACTTCCATCGACATCGCTTCCATCAGCGCAACCGGTACGCCTTCGCCGAGGCTTGCCAGCACGGCGATGTGACAGCGCTCTAGCTCTCCCCGCACCGCCTCTTCGCTGATCGCCCCGAGCAATTGCACGTTACCCTCCAACCCCAAGTCGGCCAAAAGCCGCGCTAAAACGGCGCGATAACCGCTGCCGCCGGCTTCGTCTTGGCCCGCCAGTCTAAGGTGGACGTCGAACCCGCGTCTCTGAAGCATGCACAACGCGTTGAGCAGGTGGGCGTGTCCCTTGACTGCATTAAGACGTGCGCAGCAAAACAGTCTGACTTTGCCGGTGCCGTCGTATGGCAGATAAGGAGTGGTCCTACGGAAACGCTCGGCATCGACGCCCATGGGGGCAACATCGATTTCGGCCGGTAGCAGCCCTGCCAAGTCGCGCGTCATCTCATCGCGGATCTGTCGATTCACTGCCACACCGAAACGCGCGTGCCGCCACTTCATCGCCTGGTTAGCTCCATAAACCGCGAGCGGGTTGTGCAGCGTCAGGCTGTAAGTCAACGGGCCAAGGGAGGAAGCAAAAAGAGCCACGTTGGCGGCGTCCCCACAGGAGTGGACGTGCACATGCGACCAATCATTGCGCCTTGCCACATGAACAAGTTTCGCGCTGACGAATGCGAGCCCAAGCAGTCGGATCAAGTTGCCCTGGCTTCGATTGATTGCCAGAAATAACCGTAGCAATCCCCTGGGACCAGCGCGCAGCAATACTCTAAGACTATCTGCTACATCGCGAGCGTTGAAGGGCGAAAGGTACGTCGTACGGCAAGTAGCCTCGGGCGCCCAAGACGGTGAAGCGATGGCGGCAGGAGGTCGTCGGGTCGAGACGAGGTCCGCCTGTATGCCAGAGTTGCGCAGTGCGGACAGTTCACGCCAAAAGAAGTTATGTGTTTGACCAGGAAACTCCGGAACAAAGTAACCGATGGTTTGCATTACCGCCGGTCCGGTGACGGTCGTCACTTCATTCCCCGCGCCGTCAACCAATTGACACGCAGGCTTCGCCTTGGGGCGCAACGGCACCGAGGAATCTGAAGCGCCGCTGAACATTGGTCGCTCTGGTTTCATCTCAAACAGCCTTCAGAGGACACAGGGTGCACCCGGGAGCCATGCAGGCGGCGGAGGGAGTCTCCCGATGCAAAGCCTTGCACGGCGGGCGGCGCGAAGCGCACAGCGAGTCAGCTTCTGATCACATGACGGGAACGACCAGGCCGTCGTTCTTGCAGTCGGCCGACTGGGTACTTCTCCCATACCTACCATTTTAGGGTCTCGCGACGCGGAATGCATGGAAAAACGCCTTAGGGATCGTTCAACTTACCTCCGCGCCTTAGAGGCATCGCCGGCTCTCTGGGTCCAGAGGGTAGGCGACGTCTTCCCCATAACCCCAAGGAATTTCTTCTCATATAGGTTGGAGTCTTGTCGCGCCGCTTTACATGATGTGTCCGCTCCATCGGGGCCGGCTGGTGCAGATAGTCCCAGTCAAATCGAGGAAATGCAGTCCCTGGCGATGTCGATAATTCTTACACTTTCGTCCAGATCCGTCGAATGACCTTCTGAATGGACAACGAGGCTTATCTACAAAGAGCTGATTCAATGGGATTTTTTCTATAAAATTCGACGTTTGATGCTGTTGGCCTATCTATTGCTCTCTAACGGCCCTGGAACTCCAGGGGGCTCGAAACATGAACAAATGGCGTGGTTTGGCATTGGCCGGTGCATTGATGACGGCTGGGTCGGTCGCTCAGGCGGCTACATCTTTTAACTTTGCATGCACCGAGGGCAGCGCAGGCAACTGTGGAATCGGTGTATCGGACGTAAGCTTCTCCGTAGCCGCGGTCGACGCCAACACCATCGAATTCCTGATCACGAATTCGCCGGTGAGCACGCCGCTGAACCAGCAGGGCGTAGTGACCGAGGTCTACGTTGACGTTGGGACGACTACTTTCCTGAATTTAGATAGTGCATCCTTACGCGAGGGTGAAGGCGTTGTTTTTGGCTTGGACGCTGGGGGTCCGAATCTACCTGGTGGAAATGCCATCGCCTTTAGTGCCGACTATGGCGTTGATGCCGCATCGCCTTCACCAAAAAATGGCATCAACGGCGGAGAGTTTCTTGGACTGCGATTTGATCTGACAGGTAGCAACGACATCAATCAGGTCATTTCCGCCATCGGTTCGGGCTCACTCCGCTTAGGTCTGCACTTCCAAAGCGTCGGTAACAACGAGGGCAGCATCAGCCTGGTGAGCGTGAGCCCGATTCCTGAGCCGCACGAGTGGGCGATGATGATGGCCGGTCTCGGGCTGGTTGCCGCGATCACGCGTCGGCGCATCAAGCAGGCCTGAGCACTACCGTAACAGCGGCCTAGGTCTTTCGGCCAATCACTGCGGGTCAGGCGGGCGCCCAGATGGGCGCCCGTTTCTTTTCGAGCGTGGCTTGAGTTGGCGCTGAACGCACGAATTCACCGCTGAATTAACTCGACCTTGTACCCATCCGGATCCGTCACGAACGCAATCACCGTCTTGCCACCTTTCACCGGCCCTGCATCCCGTGTGACGTGACCGCCCGCTGCCTTGATTTTTTCGCAAGCTGCGTATGCATCTTCGACCAGCAACGCGATGTGTCCGTACGCCGTGCCCATTTCGTATTCCGACACGTCGTAGTTGTAGGTCAACTCCAGTTCGGCGTGGTCGGGGTTCTCGCCATAGCCCACGAAGGCCAGCGAATACTTCTGGTCCGGGCGGTCGGTGGTTCGCAGCAGCCGCATGCCCAGCACGCGGGTATAGAAGTCGATGGACCGTTGCAGGTCGCCGACACGCAGCATGGTGTGGAGGATTCGCATCGTGGGGCCCGCCTGTTGGATTAGAGGTCGTCCGGGGCTTCGCGCAGCCAGCTGCGTGCGCGCTGCCAATCCGGGTACAGTTGCGCCACCCGCTGCCAGAAGCGCGGGCCGTGGTTCAGTTCCGCCAGGTGCGCCAACTCGTGGGCGATCACGTAATCGACGATCGGCAGGGGAAAATGCACCAGCCGCCAATTCAGCCGGATGGCGCCCGAGCTGGAGCAGCTGCCCCAGCGTGTGCGGGCGGACGACAGGGTCCAGCGTACCGGCCGGACGTCGTGATCGCGCTCGAACATGGCCAGGCGCTCGGCGAAAACCACCTTCGCTTGCGCCTTGAGCCAGCGCTCGGCCGCTTCCCTCAAGTGCGCTTCGGGCGCGGCGTCAGGCAGGGTCAGTTGCAGCACTGGCCCGTCGCGCGCAACACGCGTCCGCGGACCATGCTGGACGGACAGGGTGAGGGTGTCGCCCAGCAGTCCCAACGTGCCGCCGTGCACCCAGCGCACCGCGCGAGCCTCGCGCCGCTGCGCCCAGTCGCGCCATTCGACCAGCTTCCGGGCGATCCAGCGTCCCTTTTGCATCACGGCGTCGTCGATCTCGGCCAGCGTGGTGCGGGAGGGCGCGGTGACCGTCAGGCCTTGCGCGTCGATGATGAAGCCGATGGTGCGCCGCCGGGAACGCTGCAGCCGGTAGCGCACCTCCTGCCCGCCGAGTTGTGCGCTGCGCAGCGCCACGCCGTCCGGACCGCGGACGGTGGCGGGGCGCGGTGGCACGAGCAACCCGCTGTCCTGCTGGGTGTGATCGGGCGTGCCACGGTGTGCCGGGCCGGGGGCGTTGCGCTGGGCCGGATCGGCGGTGCGCAGTAAGTCCAGGAAAGGAAAGCGTAGCTGCATCGGAGGTCGGAAACGCTTGGCGCTTTGGTCAGCGCGGCGGCGCCCAAGGCCCGCGGTACCGCTCCGGCGACAAGCGCCGCATCTCGGTCTCGATCCAACGCTCGGTTTTCAGCATGAGGGAGTCCGGCGTCTCCCCCTCCGACGGAATCGGCGGGCCGATGGACACGGTGATCAGCCCAGGCTTCTTCACGAAGCGACCCTTGGGCCAGAGCTCGCCGGAATTCACCGCGATGGGAATCACCGGTGCCCCCGTGGCCAGCGCCAGCCTGGACCCCCCCGTCTTGTACTTGCCCTGCTTGCCGGGTGGAATGCGGGTGCCCTCCGGGAACATCACGATCCAGCTGCCGTCGGCCAGGCGCGCCGTGCCTTGCTGCACGACCTGCGCGAAGGCATCCCGGCCCTTGCTGCGGTCGATGTGGATCATCTTGAGCAGCCCGATCCCCCAGCCGAAGAAGGGGATGAAGAGGATCTCGCGCTTGAAGACGAAGCACATGTCGCGTGGCATCCAGGACACCAGCCAGAAGGTCTCCCAGGTGGACTGGTGCTTGGACAGCACGATGGCCCGGCCGTCCTTGGGCAGGTTCTCCCAGCCCACCACCTGCCAGCGCATGCCGCAGATGACCCGGCCCGCCCAAAGCACCATTTTCGGCCAAAAGATGGTGAGCCGATGGCGCGTGTGCAGCGGCAGCGGCGCCCACAGCAGGCACAGGAGCGCGAACGGCGCGACCGTGACGGCGCTGAACAGCACGAAGAGCGCCGAGCGCAGCACCAGCAGGAACTTGTTCATGTCGCCGCGCCTGTCATCGCACCTGCAGTGGCGCCCGACAGCAAGGCGGCGACCGCGGCGGCGAGATCCGCGTGTACCGGCGTCGGCGCGCCCGACGGCTGGGGCGGCACGCCGGACGCCGCCAGCGCCGCCCCATTGCCGGTCAGCACCAGCCGCGCGGGCACGCCGGCCGCCGCCGCGGCCTGCAGGTCGCGCAGCGAATCCCCGATCGCGACGGCTTCTTCGGGGGCCACGTCGAAGCGGTCTAGCGCGGCACGCACCAGGCCGGGGGCAGGCTTGCGGCACGCGCAGGCCTGGTCGGGATGGTGCGGGCAGAAGAAGATCGCGTCCAGGGCGCCGCCCGCACGCTCGACGGCGTCGTTCATGCGGGCGTGGATGGCCATGAGCGTGGGCGCGTCGAACAAGCCCCGGCCGACGCCCGCCTGGTTGCTGGCGACCGTGACGCGCACGCCGGCATGGCGCAGCCGCGCGATGGCGTCTAGGCTGCCGGGGATCGGCAGCCACTCGTCGGGCGACTTGATGTAGTCGGGCGAGTCGTGGTTGATGACGCCGTCCCGGTCCAGGATGACCAGCCGCAGGCGCGGGCCGTGGCGGGTGCCGCCCGCTTTGTCGTGGGTCCCCGGCATCAGGCGGCCAGCCGGGACAGGTCGGCCACGCGGTTCATCTGCGCGTGCAGCGTGCGCAGCAGCGCGATGCGGTTGGCACGCAGGCGTGGGTCGTCCGCCATCACCATCACGGAGTCGAAGAAGGCGTCGACCGGCGTGCGCAGCGCGGCCAGCTCGCGCAGCGAACCGGTGTAGTCGCGGGCCGCCAGGCGCGCTTCGGCCCGCGGCGCTACGGTGGTCAGCGCATCGGCCAGGGCCCGCTCGGCGGGCTCGACCAGCAGAGCCGGGTCCAGCGGGGGCGACTCCGGGCCCAGGCCGGCTTCGGACTTGCGCAGGATGTTGCCGATGCGCTTGTTGGCGGCGGCCAGCGCTTCGGCCTGGGGCAGGGCGCGGAAAGCGGCAACCGCGTCCAGGCGCGGCAGCAGCTCGTCCAGCCGGGTGCTGTCCACGGCCAACGCTGCGTCGGCGTCGAAACTGGAGGTGCCGCGCTCGCGCAGCCAGCCACGCAGCCGGTCCACCACGAAGGCATGCAGGCCATCGACGTCCGGCTTGACGGCCGGGATGCCGCCCAGCGCGTCGAAAGCGCGCGACAAGAGCCCGCGAAGGTCCAGCGGCAGGCGCTTCTCGATCAGCATCCGCACCACGCCCAGCGCATGGCGGCGCAGCGCGAAAGGGTCCTTGTCGCCAGTGGGCTGGGCGCCGATGCCCCAGATGCCGGCCAGCGTTTCCAGCTTGTCGGCCAGCGCAACGGCCGTGCCGGCTTGGGTGGCGGGCAGGGCGTCGCCGGCGAAGCGTGGGCGGTAATGCTCGGCGATGGCGTCGGCTACTTCGGGGGACTCGCCATCGTGCAGGGCGTAGTAGCGGCCCATGACGCCTTGCAGCTCGGGGAATTCGCCCACCATGCCGGTCAGCAGGTCGGCCTTGGCAAGCATCGCCGCGCGGTCGGCCGCGTCGGCGTCCTGGCCGAGCTGAGTGGCGATGCCCCGGGCGATGGCGCGCACGCGCTCGACCCGCTCGGCCTGGTTGCCCAACTTGGCGTGGTAGACGACCGATGCCAGCTGCGGCACGCGGCCGGCCAGCGTGCCTTTCTTGTCCTGCTCGAAGAAAAAGCGCGCATCGGCCAGGCGCGGGCGCACCACGCGCTCGTTGCCGTCGACGATGTCGGTGGGGTCGTCGACCTCCATGTTCGACACGATCAGGAAGCGCGGCGTGAGCCGGCCCTGCGCGTCGAAGAGCGGGAAGTACTTCTGGTTGGTGCGCATGGTCAGGATCAGGCATTCCTGCGGCACGGCCAGGAACTCCGGCTCGAAGCGACCCACGTACACGCGCGGCCATTCCACCAACGCCGTCACCTCGTCCACGTACGGGTCCAGGGTGTCGGCCAAGGCCTGTTCGTCGGCTACGCCGGATTCCGGCGTTAGACGCGATTCCAGGCGTCGCGCCTCCGCCAGCAGGCCGGCTTCGATGCGGCGGCGGCGCTCGTCGAAGGAGGCCACCACGCGGCCGCGTTCCAGCAGCGCCTGCTCGTAGCTGTCGGGGTCGTCCAGCAGGATGCTGCGGTCACCCAGGAAGCGGTGGCCCTCGGTGGTGCGGCCGGACTCCAGCCCCAGCAACGCGCAGGGCAGCACGTCGCTGCCGTGCAATGCCACCAATCGGTGCGCGGGCCGCACGAAGCTGACCGTGGTGCGGCCGTCGGCCAGCTGGTACTGCATCAGTTTGGGGATGGGCAGCTTGGAAAGCGCCATTTCGATGACCGGGCCGATGGCGTGCGCCAGCGCTTCGCCCGGCTGGGTGCTTCGGAAGAAGAAGACTTCCTGCCTGCCGTCGGAGCCGCGCGACAGCTGGTCGATGCGCGCACCCTGGCGCTCGGCCCACTTGAGCAGCGCCTGCGTGGGCTGGCCTTGCGCGTCCAGCCCGACCTTCACCGACGGGCCCTTGGCCTCGACCTCGCGGTCGGGCGCCTGCGTCAACACGTGCGGCACGCGCACCGCCAGCCGCCTGGGCGTGGCGAAGCCTTCGGGCTGCGTGTGCTGCAGCGCGAGCCCGCGCGTGCGCAGGCCGTCGGCCACGCAGGCCGCGAAGGCGTCGCCGAGAGCGCGCAGCGCGCGCGGCGGGAGTTCTTCCGTGAAGAGCTCGACCAGCAGGGGCAAGGCGAGCGCGTTCATCGTGCCGCCTCCCGGGCCATCGGGAAGCCCAGCCGCTCGCGGGAATCGTAGTAGGCCTGTGCCACCCCGCGCGCCAGCGCGCGCACCCGGCCGATGTAGCCGGCGCGCTCGGTGACCGAGATGGCGCCGCGCGCGTCCAGCAGGTTGAAGGTGTGGCTGCACTTCATGACCATCTCGTAGGCGGGCAATGCCAGCGGCACCTCCAGCAGGCGTTTGGCCTCGGCCTCGTACTCGTCGAAGTGGCGGAACAGCATCGCCGCGTTGCTGTGCTCGAAGTTGTAGGTCGACTGCTCGACCTCGTTCTGGTGGAAGACGTCGCGATAGGTGACGCCTTCGGTCCAGGTGAGGTCGTAGACGCTTTGCACCTTCTGCAGGTACATGGCCAGCCGCTCCAGGCCGTAGGTGATCTCGCCGGTGATCGGCTCGCACTTCAAGGAGCCGACTTCCTGAAAGTAGGTGAACTGTGTCACTTCCATGCCGTTGAGCCACACCTCCCAGCCCAGGCCCCACGCGCCCAGGGTGGGGGACTCCCAGTCGTCCTCGACGAAACGGATGTCGTTGGCCTTGGGGTCGATGCCCAAGGCTTCCAGCGACCCCAGGTAGAGCTCCAGGATGTCGGGCGGGCTGGGCTTGAGCACCACCTGGTACTGGTAGTAGTGCTGCAGGCGGTTGGGGTTGTCGCCGTAGCGGCCGTCCTTGGGGCGGCGCGAGGGCTGAACGTAGGCGGCGCGCCACGGCTCCGGGCCGATGGAGCGCAGGAAGGTGGCGGTGTGGAAGGTGCCGGCGCCCACTTCCATGTCGTAAGGCTGCAGCAGCGCGCAGCCGCGACGGTCCCAGTATTCCTGCAGGCGCAGGATCATCTGTTGGAAAGTCAGCATGGGGCGGGGCATCCGGCCGCGCGCGCGGGGCGCGAACGCGGCACTGGCAGGGGGTTCGCTTCGGAGCGCCGGATTGTAGCGGCTCACGCGACCGCGCCGTGATCGCCCGCGTTCGGCGCCGGAGCGCATGCCAGGCGCGGCCCAAACGACGCGGGCGCCCGAAGGCGCCCGCGCTCGCCAAACCCCGCTGCGCGAACGCGCCCCGGGAGTCGGCAAAAACCGCCTCAGGCGGCGGCGTTGCGGCGGCGACGCACCATGAAGCCCACGGCGGCCAGGCCGGCGAGCATCATCGCGTATTCGCTGGGCTCGGGCACCAGGGCGACTTGCATCAGCGCATAGTCGCTTTGGCTGGTGCAGGTCAGTCCGGGGGCGCAGAGGCCAGGCTCAGCGCCCAACACCAGGCTGCTGAACACTTGGTCGCCGAACGGGTTGTTCACTTGCCAAACGGCGGCGCCGCCCGGCTGGACTGCCGGCGACAAGTTGACCACCGTGCCGGGGCCGCTCCAAGTGGCCGTGACGCCAGCGGCGCTGGTGTAGGTCGCCGTCAGTCGGTAGATGGACTCGGCGCCGGTCAGGTTGGTGCCGGTGAAGGTGGCGATTTCCTGGTAGTCCCCGAACTCCGGGCCGTCGAACAGCAGGCCGACCTTGAAGCTGGCGAAGGCCAGCGCCGGGATGGTCGACAACGTGATGGTTTCGCCGATCTCGATCTCGTTGGCGTTGTCGCTCACGCTGGTGCGATCGACGCCCACGCCGTCGTTGGTGCCGAGGATGTTCGTGGTGTTGAGCAGGCCGCCCGCGCTGGCCGTGAAGGTGATGCCGGACGTGGGCTCGGTGTAGGACGCCTTGTTGTCGAAGGCGCCGTTGACATTGACGACGATGGCGGCCTGGGCGGCGCCGGTCAGGACGCTGCCGGCGATGCCGGCAGCGATGAGGAGTTTTCTTGCGAGCACTGGGGATCTCCTTGGGCTGGGCTTGCGGCCCGCCCTAAAGCATCCTTCATGCCACTTGCCGAGAACGCTTGGCCTGCAAGTGTTTGTTCAACAGGCGGCGTGCTGCGGACAGACTCAATGTAAGGATTCTCGACGTGTCGTAGTTCCGCAGCGGCTCAGGCGGGCCGAGCCGCCCGGCGCTGCGCCACCGCCCGCATCCGTAGCAACGCTGCCAGTAGCACTGCGGCCACCGCGGCCAGCACCGGAGCGTTCCCGGTCTGCACGTACGGCGTCAACCCCGTGTGGCCCACCACCTGCGCATCCAGCACGCCTTCGGACATCGGCGCCAGCCGCGCCAGCACCCGCCCCCGCGCGTCGACGGCAGCAGTCATCCCGGTGTTGGTCGCCCGCAGCATCGGCCGGCCCGTCTCCAGCGCACGCATCCGCGCGATCTGCAGGTGCTGCGGCAGCGCCAGCGAATCCCCGAACCACGCGATGTTGCTGACGTTGACCAGCACCGTGGCGCCCCCATGTGCGACGGGGCCGATCAGCTCCTCGCCGAAGAGGTCCTCGTAGCAGATGTTGAAGGCCACGCGCTGGCCACCCGCCTCGATGGGCGGCTGCACCGGGTCGCCGCGCCCGAAATCGCCCAGCGGGATGCTCATCAGATCCACGAACCACCTGAAGCCGGGGGGCACGAACTCGCCGAAGGGCACCAAGTGGTGCTTGTCGTAGCGGCCCAGCGCCACTGGGATGCCGTGGGACGAGGCCCCCGCGGCGGCCGGGCCCAGCACCAGCACGCTGTTGGTGACGCGCCCCCGCAGGCCCCAGCCCTCGCCGGTGCCAGAGGGGTCGCCCGCCAGCGGCTTGGAGAGGGGCATGCCGATGGCGACGGCGCCGCCCCGTGCCTGCAGGCGCTCGGTGATGCGGGTGGCCAGGTCCAGGGGCGTGACTGCCCAGGGGCGGGTCCAAGCGGTCTCGGGCAGGATGGTGAGCGTGGCGGGCGAGCTTTCGATGAGCTCGACGTAGCGGCGCATGGACTGGCTTTCACGGGCCGGGTCGAACTTGAGCGCCTGCGGCACGTTCCCCTGGACCAGCCGCACCGACAGCGGCTCTCCCTGGGGGCGGGTCCAAGGCACCTGGGACAAGAGCGCGCCGCACAGCAGCACCAAGACGGCGGCGGCGAGGGGCAGCGCCAGCGCGCGCACTGGGCGCGTGTGCCGATCCGCCGCACTTCGGGGCGCCGCGTCTGGCGCCGTTCCCGGCGCGGCGTTGGCACCGGCGCCGGCGCTGGCGCCGGGCGCAGCGCCGGCTGAAGCGCCGTCTCCAGCTCGGGTGGCCGCGGTGAACGCCACGACAGCCTGCGCCACCAGGGCCGCCGCGAGCGCCGCAGCCGCACCGACTCCATAGACGCCCACCACCGGGGCGAGCCCCGCCAAGGGCCCGTCCGTGTGGGCGTAACCGGCCGCGAGCCACGGAAAGCCGGTGAAAAGCCAGCCGCGGGCCAATTCGGCCAGCGTCCAGGCGGCGGCGAAGACGGCGGCCGTCCATAGCGTGGCGCGCAGGCCCCGGGCGTCGGCCGGGCCCGTACCCCGGGCCGTGAGCCTCGCCGCAAGCGCCAGCGCCGCGGCCGGGAACAGCGCCAGGTATGCCGCGAAGGCGAGCGTGGCCGCGCCCGCCAGCACCGCCGGCATGCCGCCGTAGGTGTGCATGCTGATGTACACCCACGACACGCCTGCGCCGAACCAGCCCAGCCCGAACAGCCAGCCGGTCCAAGCGGCGCGCCCAGGCGCAGCCCGGTGCGACAGGCCGCACAGGACCGCCAGCATGGCGATCTGCCCCCACCAGGCGTTGGTCGGCGCGAAGCCGAAGGCGTGCGCCACGCCGGCCGCGAGCGCGGCGGCGGGAACGAGACGGCTCACGCGCGCGGGCGACCCGGCGCGGAGGTCAAGCCGTACAAGGCGCGCGCGGTCTCGGCCGTGCCGGCCGCTGCGCCTCGCGCAGTGGCATGCGCAGAGCGGCGTGCCGACGCGAAGGCCGCCGCCGACCCGCGCGCCGCACGGGGTTGCGGCGCAGAGGTGGCCGCCGAGGAGCCCGAGCCCGGGGGCATGTCGGGCACCGGCGACTTGGGCGGCGCGAGCGTCGGCTCGTCGGGATCGAGGACCGATCCGAGCCCCAGAGACGGGTCGTCATCCGCTGGCATCGGCGCATCGCTCGCCACGTCCGGCCGAGCCGGCGCCCGCTCGACCATCAGCAGGTGCACTTGGCGCGCATCGGCGCTCAGCACCTCGAATCGCAGCCCGTCCAGCAGCGCCGTGTCGCCGGCCTCGGGCACGCGGCCCAAGGCGCCGGACAGCAGCCCGCCCACGGTGTCGCAGTCGGTGTCGGACAGCGTGGTGCCGAAGCGTTCGTTCAGCAGCGCGATCGGGGTGCGCGCCTGCACGCGCCAGCGAGGACCGTGGTCGCCGGGGTCGGCCGCCACGATCAGGTCGGCGTCCTCGTCCTCGAGGTCGAATTCGTCCTCGATGTCGCCCACGATCTGCTCGAGCACGTCTTCGATCGTCACCACGCCGGACACGCCGCCGTATTCGTCCACGACGATGGCGATGTGGTTGCGGTTGGCGCGGAAGTCGCGCAGCAGGTCGTTGAGGCGCTTGCTTTCGGGGATGAACACGGCAGGCCGCACCAGCGCGCGCAGCGCTTGCGTCTCGTCTCCGTCGCCGGCGTGGCGCAGCTCGAAGCGCAGCAGGTCCTTGGCGTGCACGATGCCGACCACGCGGTCCAGCTCGCCGTCGATGACCGGCAGCCGGGAGTGCCCGCTGTCGACCACCGCCGCGACGAATTCCGCCGGGGCCAGCCGCGTGTCGACCGTGTCGACATGGGCGCGTGGCACCATGATGTCGCGCGCAGTCATGTCGGCCACCTGCAGCACGCCCTCGATCATGGTGAGGGCGTCGGCGTCCAGGAGTTCGCGTTCGCGCGCTTGGCGCAGCAGCTCGATCAGTTGCTCGCGGTCTTCTGGAGCACGCAGCAGCAGGTTGGAGAGGCGTTCCAGCAGGGATCGGGTGCGGAGCGCGCCGGACCGGGGCAGGTCAGCGCTACCCGACGCAGGTTCTGACATCGAACGACGTCGGAAGTTTCGGTCGCATCAGGATACACCCTTTCGCCGGGCGGGTTGCTGCGCCTGATAGGGGTCTGGGATGCGGAAGCGGGCGAGCAGGGCGCGCTCGCGCGCCTCCATGGCCAGCGCGTCGGCTTCGCCGGTCTCGTGGTCCCAGCCCTGGGCGTGCAGCGTGCCGTGGACCACCAAGTGGGCGAGGTGGTCGGCCAGGGACTTGCGCTGGGCTCGTGCCTCGCGCGCCAGCACCGGCAGGCAGATGACCAGGTCGGCGCGCACCACGCCGTCGCCCTCGTCCTGGTCGTAGGCGAAGGTGAGCACGTTGGTGGCGTAGTCCTTGCCCCGGAAGTCGCGGTTCAACGCGCGGCCCTCGCGGGTGCCGACGAAGCGGAGCGTCAGCTCGGCGTCGCGCGACAGCGCGGCGGCCACCCAGCGGCGCAGCTGCGACCGGGAAGCCGGAAGTTCGCCGACGCCGTCGCCCAGCTGGATGGAAAGCGCCAGGCTGGGCTTCGCCGGACGTTCAGCCGCCCGCGGCCGTGGCGGCATGCCGGTCGTACGCCTCGACGATGCGGGCGACCATGGGGTGGCGCACGACGTCGGCGCTGGTGAACTGCGTGAAGGCGATCCCGCGCACCTGCGCCAGCACCTGCTGCGCGTCGACCAGGCCGCTCTTCTGGCCCTTGGGCAGGTCCATCTGGGTGGTGTCGCCCGTGACCACCGCCTTGGAGCCGAAGCCGATGCGCGTGAGGAACATCTTCATCTGCTCCGGCGTGGTGTTCTGGGCCTCGTCCAGGATCACGAAGGCGTGGTTCAGCGTGCGCCCGCGCATGTAGGCCAGCGGCGCAATCTCGATGGACTGGCGCTCGAACATCCTGGCGACGCGGTCGAAGCCCATCAGGTCGTACAGCGCGTCGTACAGCGGCCGAAGGTACGGATCCACCTTCTGGGCCAGGTCGCCCGGCAGGAAGCCCAGCCGCTCGCCGGCTTCCACGGCCGGCCGGGTCAGCACGATGCGCTTGACCGCGTCGCGCTCCAGCGCGTCCACGGCGCAGGCCACCGCCAGGTACGTCTTGCCGGTGCCGGCCGGGCCGATGCCGAAGGTGAGGTCGTGCGACAGGATGTGGCGCAGGTAGTCGCGCTGGCGCGGCGTCCGGCCCTGCAGGTCGGTGCGGCGGGTGTGCAGCACCGGGGAGATGTCGGCTTCGGCGTCGGCTTCGGCGTCGGCGTCGCCGGAGGCGGTGGCGGCGGCAGCGCCGGTGCCGGCGGCGGTTGCCGGTGCGGCGGCGGCAGCGGACGCAGCCGTCTGGAGGGTCGCCCCCGCCATGGGCGCTGCGGTCGACGCGCCGGGCGTGTCGGCGCGGGCGCCGTCCGGGCGGTTCTGCTCGGGCGCGGCGCGGACTTCGACCAGGCCGAGCTGCACGTCCTCGACGGACAGCGGGTCGGTGGCGCGCTGATGGAAGAGCTCCAGCGCGCGCAGGGCGCCTTGCCGGGCGCGCGGGGTGCCCGCTTCGATGGTGAAGCGCTCGGCACGGCGCGCGATGCGCACGTCGAAGGCTTCTTCGATTTGGCGCAAGTTGACGTCCAGCGCCCCGCACAAGTTGGCGAGGCGGCGATTGTCGTCTTGGGCGACGAACTCCAGCGTCTTCTTCAAGCGTTCAGCCGCGTGGACGCGGTGGCGGTGCTGGATGGGAAGCCAGCGATTGTAGCCGTGCCGCTGGCTCGGCCGGCGGCCTGGCCGGTGATGGTCGGGCCCGCGGGGGAGGGCGGCAAGGTCGGCGACGGATCGATCGACGGCATCTCGGGTTGCGGGATGTCGGGGACGTCGGGCCCGCGCGGCTGCTCGATCTCCGGGCCGGGAACGGTGCTGGGACCGTCCGGCATTTCGGGGGCGGGCGGGGTCCAGCCGGGTGTCTCGGGGGCCGGCGGCGTCCAGTCGGGTGTTTCAGGGGCGGGCGGCGTCCGCCCGGGTTGAGGAACATGCGCGAGGACCGCGCGAGCATCGATGAACATCGCAGTGCAGCTCCGTGGCAAGGCCTGTCGAAGGCCCACCTGGGCAGGTTCCGTACCTGCCGTCGGGCTACGGCTGCGTGACGATCAGCGATTCGCCCAACGCCCGCTCGTCGGCGCCGGCCGGAGCGCCCGCGGTCCAGGCCACGGGGTTGGACGGGACAGCCGGCAACGCCTCCGGCGTCGCCGCGACCTGCGGCTCGTCCGCGTTCTTCGACGGCGCCGAGCCGAGTCGCGAGGACCGGGACGCGTTGGCCATGGATGTGCCTTCCGACCCGCGGCCACCGCCCGATTGCAGCGCCGCTTGGGACATGCCGCCCGGCGTGCGCGATTCGGCCGGTGGCGGCGAACCGTCGGGCGCCGGAAGCGGCATGGGCATCGGCCCCCGCGAGTTTCCGGGCACGGCAGGGCTCGGCGGCAGCGCGGGTCCTGGCGGCGCCGCATCCGGTAGGACGGGCGCCCGCGGTGCCGCACGGCGTGGCTCCTGCGGCGGGGTGCGCGGCGAGACCGGCGACGGCGCGTCCGGTGCGGGCACGAACAGCGTGCCGCCGGTCGGCACTTCCACGCTGGAAGCGCGACTGGCCACCACCACGCGCCCCTCGGTCACCGTGACGCGCAGCCCCGGCGGCGCACCCGGTGCGCACTGCGGCTCGCAGACGGTTTCCTCGGCGGTGAAGTCGGTTCCGCGCACGCCGACCGTGGCGGTGGGCGTGCGCAGGCGCCAATCATCGTAGGAACGTTTTCCGATGGCGCCGGTGCTGGTCCGCAGCGCGCCCTTCAGCAGCGAGAAGAAGCTGCGCTGCCCATTGGCGTCGAAGCGGTATTCGTCGATGCGAAAGCGCGAGTTGGGCTGCAGCGTGATCAATGCGCCGTCAGCGAAGCGAACCTGGACGCGACCATCGTCGCCCGTGATGATGGTGTCGCCCGCGCGCAGCGTGTCGCCGCGAAGCAGCGGCTGCACCGCGGTCCAGCCCTTGTCCGCGCGGAGCACGCGCACGTCGCCGGTGGCCGCCAGCAACTGCCCGTCGGCGGCGATGGCCGGCAACGGCCCCAGAAGCAGCGCGGCGAGCATGAGCATGCGCGCGCGACGCGACAGTGGGCGGATCTGCGGAGCGGCGAGGGGCAGCAACGGAATCCGTAGTCGATAGCCCCGGCGGGGCGGACCTTGACACGTTGCCGCAAGGCGCGGGCCACGCGGGCTGCGCACCGACGGGCGGAAACCGTCCCCGACGAGCGGGCGCGGATGTCGCGGAGGCGCCGCGCCGGCGCCGCGCCGGTGCTAGGCGCCGCTGCGGCCTTCTGCGCCTTCGCCACGCAAGGAGTGCGGCAGCGCGGCCGTGATGCGCACGTCGACGAATCGGCCGACCAGCGCCGCGTCGCCGGGAAAGTTCACGACGCGGTTGTTGCCCGTGCGGCCCGCCAGCTCGGTGGCGTCCTTTCGAGCGTGGCCTTCGACCAGCACGCGCTGCACGCTGCCGACCATCGCCTCCGAGATGCGACGCGCGTTGGCGTCGATCGCGGCTTGCAGCCGGGACAGCCGCGCGAGCTTCTCTTCCTGCGGCGTGTCGTCGGCGAGGTCGGCCGCCGGCGTGCCCGGGCGCGGGCTGTAGATGAACGAGAACGAATGGTCGAAGCCGACGTCCTCGACCAGCCGCATCGTCTTGTCGAAATCGGCCTGGGTCTCGCCCGGAAAGCCGATGATGAAATCCGACGACAGCGACACGTCCGGCCGTGCCGCGCGCAGCCTGCGCACGATGGATTTGTATTCCAGCGCCGTGTAGCCGCGCTTCATCGCGGCCAGGATGCGGTCGCTGCCGGACTGCACCGGCAGGTGCACGTGCGGCACCAGTTTGTCGATCGCCGCGTGCGCGTCGATCAGGCGTTGCGAGAATTCCAGCGGATGCGACGTGGTGTAGCGGATGCGCTCGATGCCGGGAATGTCGGCCACCACTTCCAGCAGCAGGGCGAAGTCGGCGGTGTCGCCATCGTCCAGCGGGCCGCGCCAGGCGTTCACGTTCTGGCCCAGCAGCGTCACCTCGCGCACGCCCTGGCCGGCCAGGTGCGCCACTTCGGCGATCACCTCGGTCAGCCCGCGCGAGACTTCGTCGCCGCGGGTGTAGGGCACGACGCAGAAGCTGCAGTACTTGCTGCAGCCTTCCATGATCGACACGAAGGCGGTGGCGCCTTCCACGCGCGGCGGGGGCAGGTGGTCGAACTTCTCGATCTCGGGGAAACTGATGTCCACCTGCGACCGGCCGGTGGCCCGGCGCTTGGCCAGCAACTCCGGCAGCCGGTGGAGCGTCTGCGGGCCGAACACCACGTCCACGAAGGGCGCGCGCGCCACGATCGCCGCGCCTTCCTGGCTGGCGACGCACCCGCCCACCCCGATCACCAGGTCGGGGCGTTCGCGCTTCAGCGCCTTCAGGCGCCCCAGGTCGGAGAACACCTTTTCCTGCGCCTTCTCGCGCACCGAGCAGGTGTTGAAGAGGATGACGTCGGCGTCTTCGGGACGATCGGTGGCGACGAGCCCTTCGGATTCGCCGAGCACGTCGGCCATGCGGGCCGAGTCGTACTCGTTCATCTGGCAGCCGAAGGTACGGATGAAGAGCTTGCGGGTCATGGCGTGTACGCGAGGATCAGCGCCGACGCTCGGCTTCGAGCTCGGTGTCGGTGAGGATCCAGACCGACTTCACCTGGCCGGCCTGGTCGAGCGTGTAGCGCACCGGCCAGGTCGAACCCATCAGCGTCGCGGGCATCGCCACCATGTTCGACTGGTTGCGGATGGTGGCGCTGGCGGTGAAGCGCATCGGCTGCCCGTCGATCGAGACTTCCGGGAAGATCCCCGGCGTCATGGCACCCACTAGCGTGTCGCCGGGGAACGCGCGCGGCTGCATCGCCAGCTTGGGCGCGTTGAAAGGATCGGGCGCGGGCTTGGGCAGGGAGCGACCGAACAGCGGCTGCGACGGCGCCGGGGCCGGTTGCCACGCGCTGCCGGGCGGCGGCACGAACACCGGCGGCTTGCCTTGGAAGACGGGTGGCTTCAGCGCGGGTTGCTGCTGTTGCTGTTGCAGCATGGGTGCGTCCGGCGCGTAGGCGTCGTTGCCGACCGTGGCTTGCGCGAGCGCCATGGGGGCGCCCGAGGCGAGCGCCAAAGCCAGCATCGTGCGAAGGGTCGGCATGGGAGGCGTTTGGTTGCGGCTCATCGGGGAGCGGGTGTTTCGATGTGCGCGCGATCTTACTCCGCCCACCGGTGCGGCATGCCCACCGTTCGGCGGTCACGCCGGTCGGCCGAGGGGCCGGCCAGGCCCGAGCCTCAGCGCGCCGCGCCGCGAAGCATTTCACGCGCCGAGTCGTGCAGCCTGCGCGAGCGCGTCCCGGTGCGGCAGAAGGCCACCACGGGCTGGGGCAGCGCCAGCACGTGCGCCGCGAAGCGCTCGACGTCCTGCGGCCGCACGTGCGACGGGCTGACCGGCTGGTGGACGTAGGCCAGGCCCACCGCCTCGGCGGCTTGGCGCAGGGTTTCGGCCGTGGGCTGGTCCGGGCCGCCCTCGTGATCCGGCCGGTTGTTGATGACCGCCTTGAATCCGGCGCGGGCCACGGCGGCCATGTCCGCCGGAGTGAGTTGCGGTGCCGTCGACAGCAGCTCCGACACCGGAGTGAAGTGGGGCGTCTCGTGCATGGGGGGGTCCTGGATGGCCTGTCAAAGGGCGTTCAGTGGGATCTTGAGGTAGGACACGCCGTTGGCCTCGGCCGGGGGTGGGTGGCCGGCCCGGATGTTCACCTGGATGGAAGGCAGCAGCAGCACCGGCGCGTCCAGTGTCGCGTCGCGCTCTTCACGCATGCGCACGAAGCATTCTTCGGTGACGCCGTCGTGGACATGGATGTTGGCGCGCCGCTGCTCTGACACGGTGGTCTGCCACTGCGGTCCGCGCCCGGCCGGCGGATAGTCGTGGCAGACGAAGATCCGCGTGTCGCCGGGCAGTTCCAACAAGCGTCGCAACGAGCGGTAGAGCGCGCGGGCGTCCCCGCCCGGGAAGTCGGCTCGCGCGGTCCCGACGTCCGGCATGAACATCGTGTCGCCGACGAAGGCCGCATCGCCCACCAGGTACGCCATGTCCGCCGGGGTGTGGCCGCCCACATGCACCGCGCGCGCTTCCAGTTCGCCGATGCTGAAGGCCTCGCCGTCGGCGAAGAGGTGGTCGAAGGCCGTGCCGTCGGCGCGCACGTCGTCGACGTTGTAGAGGCGCTTGAAGGTGTGCTGCACCTCGCGGATGCGCTCGCCGATGGCCACGCGGCCCCCCAGGTGCTTCTTAAGGTACTGGGCCGCGGACAAGTGGTCGGCGTGGGCGTGCGTTTCCAGGATCCAGTCGACCGTGAGCTCCTTGGCCATGACCAGGTCGACGACTTTGTCGGCCGAGGCGGTGCAGGTGCGGCCGGCCTTGGGGTCGTAGTCGAGCACGGGATCGACGATGGCGGCTCGGCCGCCGTCCCGGTCGTACACCACGTAAGTGACGGTGCCGGTGGTGGGGTCGAAGAACGGCTCGACAAGCGGGTTGTTGGTGGCGGCCATGACGTGATCCTGTCCGTGATCCTGTCGTTTCGAATCCAAATTATATTGACGAACATAATGTCAGTCAATATAATATCGAACATGAAATCGATCGCGGAATCGGATCCTGTCGAGCGACCTGCGCCGGGCGTGGCGCCCGAGCTCGACATGGCGGACATGCGGCGGGCCGCGGCCCAGGCCACTGCGCTGCTGCGCACCTTGGCCAACGAAGACCGGTTGCTGCTCCTGTGCCAGCTCAGCCAGGGCGAGCACAGCGTCGGCCAGCTGGAGGCGCTGCTGGACATCCGCCAGCCCACGCTCTCGCAGCAACTGGCCGTGCTTCGGGCCGAGGGCCTGGTCGCCACCCGCCGCGACGGCAAGCGTATCCATTACCGCGTCGCCGACGCCAAGGCGCTGTCGCTGCTCGGACACCTCTACGACCTCTACTGCGCGGACGCCTCATGACGATCGACTGGCCTTCCTTCACGCCGGGTGCCGCCATGGCGGGCGGCGCCGTCGTCGGCTTGGCGGCCGCCATGCTGGTGTTGGTCAACGGCCGCATCGCCGGCATCAGCGGCATCGTGGGTGGGCTGCTGCGGCCCAAGCAGGGCGACACCGCTTGGCGAATCGCATTCGTCCTCGGCATGCTGGCCGCGCCTGTGGCTTGGATGCTCGCGGCCCCGTTGCCTGCCATCCGCATCCAGGCCAACTGGGCGGAGCTCGCCTTGGCCGGGTTGTTGGTCGGGATCGGCACGCGCCTGGGCTCGGGCTGCACCAGCGGCCACGGCGTTTGCGGGCTGTCGCGGCTGTCGCCGCGCTCGCTGGCGGCCACCGTCGTCTTCATGGTGGCGGGCTTCGCCACCGTCTTCGTCCTTCGTCATGGGTTCGGAGCCTGACCATGCGGAACCGCACCGCGCACGACCTGCTCGCCTTCGCATCCGGCCTCGTGTTCGGCCTGGGGCTGCTGGCGGCCGGCATGGCCGATCCCGCCAAGGTCCTGGGCTTCCTGGACCTCGCGGGCGCCTGGGATCCGTCGCTCGCCTTCGTGATGGCGGGTGCCATCGCCGTGGGCCTGGTGGCCTTCGGCATCGCGCGGCGGCGCACCACCACGCTGCTCGGCGATGCGATGCACCTGCCCACCGGGCGGGACGTGGACCGCCGCCTGGTGGTCGGCAGCCTGGTGTTCGGCGCGGGCTGGGGCATCGCCGGCATCTGCCCGGGCCCGGCCTTGGTGGTGTTGGGCGCAGGCCGCACCGAGGCCGTCGTGTTCGTGCTGGCCATGGTGGCCGGCATGTGGCTCTTCGAGCTGCGCTCCGCTAGGCGCGCACCAGCCGCAGCCGCGTGATCTCGCTGGGCGCGCCGAAGCGCTTCGGCGGACCCCAGTAGCCCGTCCCGCGACTCACGTACACCCACAGGTCGTGCAGCCGGTGCAGGCCGGCCGTGAAAGGCTGCTGCAGCCGCACGAAGAAGGTCCACGGAAGGAACTGCCCGCCGTGCGTGTGCCCGGACACCTGCAACTGGAAGCCGGCCTGGGCGGCGGCCGCGGCGCTTCGCGGCTGGTGGGCCAGCAGCACCCGCACGTCGGCATCCGCCGGCGCGCCGTCGAGGGCGGCCTGGGGGTCGCTGCGGTGCGCGGGGTCGAAGGCGTGCGCGCTGAAGTCGGTCACGCCCGCCAACACCAGCGTCGCGCTGCCCTGGCGCAGCACCACGTGCTCGTTGAGCAGCACGCGCATGTCCAATCGCCGCAACTCGTGGATCCAGGCGTGCGCGCCCGAGTAGTACTCGTGGTTGCCCGTCACGAAGAAGGTGCCGTGGCGCGACGCCAACTGCGCCAGCGGCGCCACGTGCGGCGCGAGGTCGGCCACGCTGCCGTCGACCAGGTCGCCCGTCACCGCCACGAGGTCCGCGTCCAGCCGGTTGACCGCTCGCACCACTCCCTCCACGTAGCCGCGGCGGATGGTGGGCCCGACGTGCACGTCGCTGACCTGGGCGATGGTGAAGCCGTGCAGCGCGTCGTGCAGCCCTGCGATCGGGACGTCCACCGACTTGACGCGGGCGGTGCGCCGCGCGTTCAGGAAGCCCAGCAGCGTGATGCCGAGCGCCGTCAGCGGCACCGCGATGCCGCTGGTCCGCGAGAGCGCGTCGATGGGCACCGCTTGCGGCATGAGCCATGCCCCCAGGCCGCCCGCCAGCAGCAACGCGTCGCGCAGCAGCGTGAGCACGAGCAGCGACGAGAACAGCCCCATGAAGCTCAGGCCGGCCCAAGTGCGCGCCGACCCCCAGCGCCGACCGCGCGCGCGGCGCGCGAACAGTCCGCCCGGGATCGCCACGGCCGAGACCGCCAGCACCGCCAGCAGCAGGACCGCAGGCCAGGCGGCTTCGGCCGCCAGCGCGGGCGCGAGCCGAAGGCCGACATAGGCGTGCAGGAGAGCGGAAAGCGCGTGGAGTCGCATCGGGGCCGGTCGGGCAGGGCGTGGCTGCATAGCTTCCGCCGCAACGGCGCATTTCAATGCGTCCATGCGATCATCGCCCGACGCCAACGCCCGGACACCCCATGGACAGTCTCCTCTGGATCGCCGCCGTCGCATTGGTCGTGCTGGGAGTGGCGGGCACGATCCTGCCGGCGTTGCCCGGCGCGGTGCTGGTCTTGGCCGGCGTGCTGCTGGCCGCCTGGATCGACGACTTCCAGCGCATCTCCACCTGGACCGTGATGGTGGTGGGCTTGCTGGCGCTGCTGTCCTGGGGCGCGGACTTCGTGTCGGGCATGCTGGGCGCCAAGCGCGCGGGCGCCAGCCGCCAAGCCGTGATCGGGGCGGCCATCGGCACTTTCGCCGGCATCTTCACCGGCTTCATCGGCCTGCTCTTCATGCCGCTGGTGGGGGCGGCCGTGGGCGAATACCTGGCCGACCGCGACGCGGTGCGCGCCGGCCGCGTCGGGGTGGCCACGTGGGTGGGCTTGCTGATCGGCACCGTGGTGAAGGTGGCGATCGTGTTCGTGATGGTCGGGATCTTCGTGGCGGCGCTGCTGATCCGCTGACGGCCGACGTCCGTCGTCCGACCGCCGGCCGGCGCTCGCGCGCCGGCGCGGCGTGCTATCCGCCGCCCACGCCCTCGATCACCTTGCCGGTGCCGCCGCATTCGCGGCATTCGTTGCCGTCCGGCATCCGGCCCTTGCCGGCGCAATGGCCGCAGATGTTCTCGCCGGTGCCCGGCGTGCCGGGGGGCGCCTCGTCTCCCGGGTTCATCGCGGCTGCTTCCTCGTTGCCTTGCACGCTGCCCGTGCCGCCTTGCTGAGCCATGATCGGCCTCCTCAACGCTCGACCGCCAACGCCACGCCCATGCCGCCGCCGATGCACAGGCTGGCGAGCCCCTTCTTGGCGTCGCGCTTGCCCATCTCGTGCAGCAGCGACACCAAGATCCGCGCGCCGGATGCACCGATCGGATGGCCGATCGCGATGGCGCCGCCGTTGACGTTGATGCGGCTGGTGTCCCAGCCCATCTCCTTGTTGACCGCGCAGGCCTGGGCGGCGAAGGCCTCGTTGATCTCCATGAGGTCCAGCTGCGACGGCTGCCAGCCGGCTTTCTCCAGGGTCTTGCGGGACGCCGGGACCGGGCCCATGCCCATGATCTTGGGGTCGACGCCGGCCGACGCGTAGGCGCGGATGGTGGCGAGCACCGGCAGGCCCATCTGGCGGGCCTTGCTGGCCGACATCACGACCATCGCGGCGGCGCCATCGTTGATGCCCGAGGCGTTGGCCGCGGTGACGGACCCGGCCTTGTCGAAGGCCGGCCGCAGGCCCGCGATCGCATCCACGGTGGTGCCGTGCTTGGGGAACTCGTCCGCGTCGAACACCGTGGGTCCCTTCTTGCCGGGGATCTCCACCGGCACGATCTCGTCCTTGAAGCGCCCGGCCTTCTGCGCGGCTTCGGCCTTGTTCTGGGAAGCGACGGCGAACTCGTCCTGCTGGGCGCGCGAGATCTCGTACTGCTTGGCGACGTTCTCGGCCGTGATGCCCATGTGGTACTGGTTGTACACGTCCCACAGGCCATCGACGATCATGGTGTCGACCATCTTCAGGTCGCCCATCTTCACGCCGTCGCGGATGCCGCCCACGACGTGCGGTGCGGCGCTCATGTTTTCCTGGCCCCCGGCGATGACCACCTGCGCGTCGCCGCAGCGGATGGCCTGGGCCGCCAGCATGACCGCCTTCAACCCGCTGCCGCAGACCTTGCCGACCGTCATGGCCGGCACCGAATCCGGCAGGCCGGCCTTCAGCGCGGCCTGGCGCGCGGGGTTCTGGCCGGAGCCGGCCGTGAGCACCTGCCCGAGGATCACCTCGTCGACCTGGTCACCGGACAGCCCGGTCTTGGCGAGCAGGGCGCGGATGACGTGGGCGCCCAGCTCCGGCGCGGGAATGCGGGCCAGCGTGCCACCGAACTTGCCGATGGGGGTCCGCATTGCGGCGACGATGACGGCGTCTTCCATGAAACGATCTCCTGAGTGCTGGGCGACGGTTGCCCGATCCCCCATGGTCCCCCGCGGGGGCGGGGTGGCGCAAGGCTTGGCTGGCGGCGGCCCGCACGGCAGCGGGCTCGGCACCCGCCTGCGCACCCGCGGCGCCTAGAATCCGGGTTCCATCGCGGTCCCGGCCGCTGACGTCCCTTTGCCGATCTCCATGCCGCAGTTCTCCCGGCGGGTGCTGTACATGAGCACGCAGCCCGCGTCGATCCGTGCGCAGCTGGCCGGAGCGCGCCTGACGCGCGAGGAAACCGGGCCGCTGCGCGACGATGTGTCCACCGACGAGATCACGCCGATTCCGGTGCTCGTGCATTTCGACCAGGCCCTGGGACGCTACCCCTACGTGGGCCTGCAGGTGGGCGGCGAGCGCCCGATCGGACGCGATGCGATCCGCGACGCCGGCATCGAGGTGGTGGTGGCGGGCCGGCGATGGGGCAAGGGCTCGTCGCGGGAACACAGCCCGGTGGCCGAGCGCGCCGCCGGCGTGCGGCTCGTGATCGCCGAGAGCTTCGAGCGGATCTATCGGCAGAACGCCGACAACGTGGGCCTCTTCACGTCGACCGATTTCGGCCTGATCGAGCGCATCGAGCGTGGCGAGCCCATTGAGCTTGACGCGTTGGTGGCGGGCCGCGACGCGTTGGCTGCCGCCATCCTGCGACACGGCGGGCTGCTGGCCTACGGCAAGGCGCGGCTGCAGGGCGCCGCGCCCGGGACGGCGCGCGCCGCGGACACCGCGCCCACCCAGGCGCCGCGCACCTTGTTCGAGAAGATCGTCGAGCGGCATGCGGTCGCCACGGCCGACACGCCGCCGGTGCCGGGGGTGGGTGAAGGCGGGTTCGTGCGCGCCGATTGGCGCTTCATCCACGAGTACTACACCGGCATGTGCGCGCACATGCTGCGGGCCGCCTTCGGCGATGCCTTGGCGCTGCACGAGCCGCAGGGCATCGTGGCCTTCGAGGACCACCTGTCGTACGTGCATCGCAGCCCGGTGCACGTGACGCAGGGCCTGGTGCCCGACGTGCGGCGCCTGTCCACGGCGCACCGCGCCTTCGTCGAGCGCCACGGGCTGGCGCATCACGGCTACCTGCACGCGCTGGAGGCCGGCGACCCGGGCAACGCCGGCTCGCAGGGCATCTCGCATGCCGTCATGATCGAGCGGTACGCCCTGCCGGGCCAGCTGGTCGCGGGAACCGACTCGCACACGCCGCACAGTGGCGCGGTGGGCTGCGTGGCCTTCGGCGTCGGCACTACCGACATGGCCAACGCCTTCGTCGCCGGCGCGGTGCGCATCACCATGCCCCCGGTGGCGCGCATCGACCTGGACGGGTGCCTCGCACCCGGTGTCACCGCCAAGGACGTGGTGCTGCACCTCTTGGCGCAACCCGCCGCGCGGGCCGGCAGCCTGGTCGGACAGGTCCTCGAATTCGGCGGGCCGGTGGTGCGGGCCTTCTCGACCGACGAGCGCGCCACGCTCACCAACATGGCGGCCGAGCTCGGCGGCTTCACCGGCATCGTCGAGCCGGACGAGGAGACCGTGCGTTTCCTGGCCGAGCGCCGCGGCACCCGGTTCGAGCTGGAGCCGTGGATGCGCAGCGATGCCGATGCGGCCTACGTCCAGCGCATCTGGCTGGACTGCGGCGGCCTGGGGCCGATGGTGGCGCTGCCCGGAGACCCCGGCAACGGCCTGCCGCTGGCCGCGCTGCCCGAACGGGTGGCGGTGGACATCGCCTATGGCGGCTCGTGCACCGCCGGCAAGCGCGAGGACTTCGACCATTACCACGCGGTGCTGTCGTGGGCGGCCGCGCGCGGGTTGCGGGTGGCGCCCGGCACGCGGCTGTACCTGCAGTTCGGCACCGTGGACGTGCGCGATTACTGCGCGCGCCAGGGCTACCTCGCGGCGTTCGAAGCGGTGGGGGCCGACATGCTGGACGCCGCGTGCGGCGCCTGCGCCAACTGCGGCCCGGGCGCATCGGAGCGGCCCGGGCAGGTCACCGTCAGCGCGATCAACCGCAATTTCCCGGGCCGATCGGGGCCGGGCCAGGTCTGGCTCGCCAGCCCGCCCACGGTCGCGGCCAGCGCCATCGTCGGGCGACTGGCGTCGTTCGAGGAACTGCGCGGGCAGCACGGCGGCGGCCCCTGAGCCAAGGTCCTTTCGCGCCGGGCCGGCGGTCCGTATGCTCTGACCGGTAGCCCGTCGGCTGGCGCCTCGAGCCGTGCCGTGCTGCCCAAGGAGACGATCGGCATGTCCAGCCCCGCACCCCGCGGCGTCGCCGCGATCCGCACCCTGGCGCTGGTCGGCGCCGCGGCCGCCGGCAAGACCAGCCTGGCCGAAGCGCTCCTGCACCATGCCGGCGCGGTCGGCGCGCCGGGCAGCCTGGAGCGCGGCACGACCGTGAGCGACCACGATCCGCTCGAGCGGCGCATGCAGCATTCGCTGAACGCGTCGGTGATGCACCTGGCGCATGAAGGCGTGCGCATCCATCTCGTCGACACCCCGGGCGTGCCGGACTTCGTCGGGCAGGCGCTGCCCGCGCTCGAAGCGGTGGAGACCGCGGCGGTCGTGGTCGACGCCGCGACCGGCATCGAGCCCATGACGGTGCGCATGATGGAATGGGCCGCGCAGCGGCGCCTGGACCGCCTGCTGATCGTGAACCGCATCGACGCGCCCGGCGTCGACCTGCAGGCGCTGCTGGCCGGCCTGCAGGCCGCGTTCGGGCGCGAGTGCCTGCCGCTGAACCTGCCGACCGAGGCCGGCGCTCGCGTGGTCGATTGCTTCTTCGGCCGCGAAGGCACCCCGGACTTCTCGTCGGTGGCCGCCGCGCACCGCGCGTTGGTCGAGCAGGTCGTGGAGGTCGACGCCGCCTTCGTCGACCGCTACCTGAACGACGGCGACGTCGATCCCGCGGAGCTTCACGCGCCCTTGGAGCAGGCGCTTCGGGAGGGGCACTTGGTCCCGGTGTGCTTCGTGTCGGCCCGGACCGGTGCCGGCGTGCGCGAGTTGCTCGACGCGCTCGTCAGGCTGCTGCCCCATCCCGGCGAAGGCAATCCGCCCGCCTTCTTGCGCGGCGAGGGCGAGCGGGCCCAACCCATCGAGGCCGCGCCGGACCCCGACCGCCACGTCCTGGCGCACGTCTTCAAGGTCGCCGTCGACCCCTACATGGGCAAGATGGGCGTGATGCGGGTGCACCAGGGCACGGTCACGCGCGACAGCCAGCTCTACGTCGGCGACGGCCGCAAGCCCTTCAAGGTCGGCCACTTGTACCTGCTGCAAGGCAAGGAGCGCATCGAGGTCGACCGCGCGCTGCCCGGCGACCTTTGCGCCGTGGCCAAGGTCGAAGACCTGCACTTCGATGCCGTGCTGCACGATGCGGCGGCCGACAACCACATCCACCTCGCGCCGCTCGACTTCCCGGTGCCGGTGCACGGCGTGGCGATCGAGCCCAAGCGCCACGGCGACGAGCAGCGCATGTGGGACATCCTGGCCAAGCTGGTCGACGAGGACCCGTGCCTGAAGGTGGAGCACGTCGCCAGCACCAACGAGACCGTGGTCTACGGGCTCGGCGAGCTGCACCTGCGCGTGCTGCTGGACCGGCTGCGCGAAGTGCATCGTTTCGAGGTCACCACCCGCCCGCCGAGGATCGCGTACCGCGAGACGATCACGGGCGTTGCCCAGGGCCAGCACCGCCACAAGAAGCAGAGCGGTGGCGCCGGCCAGTTCGGCGAGGTGCTGCTGCGCGTCGAGCCGCTGCCGCGCGGCAGCGGCTTCGAGTTCGCCAGCCAAGTCAAAGGCGGCGCCATCCCCACGCAATTCATCCCTGCCGTGGAAAAAGGCGTGCGGGATGCGCTGGCCACCGGCGCGATCGCCGGGTTCCCGATCGTCGATCTGCGCGTGGTGGTGCTCGACGGCAAGCACCACCCGGTCGACAGCAAGGAGGTCGCGTTCGCGACCGCGGGCCGCAAGGCGTTCCTCGCGGCGGTGCGCGAGGCGAGGCCGATCGTGCTGGAGCCGGTGGTCGACGTGGAGATCGCGGTGCCGGACGGCGTGATGGGCGACGTCACCGGCGACCTGGCGTCGCGGCGCGGGCAGGTGGCCGGGACGCAGCACGGCGCCGGCGGGCGTGTGACGGTGCGCGGGCAGGTGCCCTTGTCCGAGCTGGACGGCTACCAGTCGCGGCTCAACGCGATGACCAGCGGGCAGGGGCGCTACACGGTGTCGTTGTCGCACTACGACCCGGTGCCGACCGCCACCCAGCTGCAGCTGGCGGGACGGTATCGCGCCAAGGACGAAGAGTGACCGCGCGCGGCCGCGGCAAGCAGCCGAATGGCAAGGGGGCCGTCGCCATGGCGGTCCTGTTCGTGGCGTCGATGGCTTCGGCTTTCGCCGCCGAGGCCGCGGCGGCCCCCGCCGGCTGCGATGCACCCCTCACGACCGCTGCGATGCGCGAATGCGCCTACGAGGAGTTCCTCGTCGCGTCCGAAGCCATGGCGCAGGCGACGCAAGGACTGCGCGAGCGATTGCCGCCGGCGCGGTCGTCGTCCTTGCTCCGGATGCAGAAGGCGTGGCTCGCCTACCGGACCGAGGCCTGCCGCTTCGAAGCGACCGCGGCCCAGGGCGGAAGCCTCGCCCCCGTGCTGCAATGGCGCTGCGCTGCGCGGCTGACCCGTGAACGCGCCCAGGCGCTGGCGGACCAATGAGCATCCTGCATCGTCGTGCGGCGCGCCGTTTCTTTTCCTTCTGCGTCGGCGTCGTCGCGCTCGCGACGGGCGGGGCCGCGGTGGCGGCCGCGACCGCCACCATCGACGCCGGCGTGCTGGCGGGCACGGCGACCGACGGCATCGCAATCTTTCGCGGCGTTCCGTACGCGGCGCCCCCGGTGGGCGCACGTCGGTGGCGCGAGCCCGCGCCGCCCGCGTCGTGGACCGGCGTGCGCGCCGCCGTGGACCCGGCGCCGTCCTGCCCGCAGAAACGGATGCCGTCGCTGGAAGGCGGCGGGGACCCGGGCGTGCTCGACGAGGACTGCCTCTACCTCAACGTGTTCGCCCCGGCCGGCGCGGCGTCTTCCGATCGCTTGCCGGTGATGGTCTGGATGCATGGCGGCGCGCTCGTCATCGGCGGCGGCGGGCTGTCGATCTACGACGGCAGCGCGTTGGCCCGGCGAGGCGCGGTGGTGGTGACCTTGAACTACCGCCTGGGCCCGCTCGGCTACTTCAGCCACCCGGCACTCGAGCGCGCCCGGCCCGGCGGCCCGGTGAATTTCGGGCTGCTCGATCAAGTCGAGGCGCTGCGTTGGGTTCGGCGCAACATCGCCGCGTTCGGTGGCGACCCGGGCAACGTCACCATCTTCGGCCAGTCCGCGGGCGCGCAAAGCGTGCTGGCGCTGATGGCGGCGCCGACGGCCCGGGGCTTGTTCCACCAGGCGATCGCGCAAAGCCCCTACGGCATCCCGTCCCACGCGCGCGCCGCGGCGACCAAGACGGGCACCGGCATCGCCACGGCGGTCGGACTGCCGGGCGCGCGTGCCCGGCTGGACGCGCTGCGCGCGGTCCCCGCCGAGCCGTTTATGGAGCTGTCCGATCGCGCCTTGTCACTGGCTCCGAGCCTGGTGGTCGGAGACGCGGCCATGCCCGTGCCGCTGTTGCAGGCTTTCCGCGAAGGCCGCCAGGCGCGGGTGCCGCTGATCATCGGAAGCAACAGCGGCGAGGCGAGCGTCGCCCGCGACTTCGGTCTGGACCCGGCCGCGCTGGTCGCACGCTTGGGCGCGGCGCGGGTGCTCGTGCGGCCGCTCTATCCCGCCACGCTCGACGAAGCCGCGCTGGGCGAATCCGTGGTGCGCGACGTCGCTTTCACGGCCTTCTCGCGCCGCATCGCGTACCTGCATGCCGCTACGGCACCCACCTGGCGCTATTACTACGACCACGTGCCGCAACCACGGCAACCAGGGCGGGGCGGGGTGGCGCATGGCGGCGAGGTGCCCTTCGCGTTCGGCACGACGGCAAGCTGCGGCTGCCTCGGCGGCCAGCCCGGCTCGGTAGACGCGGTGGTGGAGCGCCGGCTCGGTGACCGGTGGGTGGCCTTCGCGCGGGGCGGCGAGCCCACCGGCGCCACCCCTTGGCCGCGGGATGCGCGGCTTCGGCCCGTCGTGCTGGAGATCGGCGACGTGGACGCGTCCAGGCCGCGCTTCATGCAGCGGCGGCTGGACACGTTCATCGGAGTGCTCGGCCTGGTGGAGACGCGTGGCAGGGAGTTGGGCCCCGGGCCTTGATCCGAGGCGTAAGACGGGCCGGCGTCGGGAGTGTGGCGACGATCAACCGCCCTCGACGAGCTCCCACGTCACGCGTCCACCGGTGATGAAAGGCGAAACGAGCTCCTCGACGCGCTCCAGGCGAACCAGGCCGACACCGGGCGCGTACCACTCCGTCGTCAGCACCGGGACGGCTTGCGGACCGCGCACCGGGTCGACGTTCAGCTTCAGCGACGCGACCCCCGCCACGCGGATGCAGTCGCGAAAAGTCCCGGCCGGAACTTCGACCGTCTCGCCGATCGCCTCGATGGTGTAGGTCATCGTCAGCGCGTTGCCGTGGCGCAGCTCGCGCGGGAACTCGTGCTTGCGCATCAGCAGGTACGGCACCGTCGGCGCCTGCCAGGTCGTCCCGACCGCGAAGGGGCGCTTGAGCACGTAGCGGCCCGGCGGGTCCGCCTTCGGCTCCGCATCGACCATCGATCGCTGGGCGACCCGCTCGACGCCTTCGGGGCCCACCCGGAACCAGTATTCGGTGCCGTCGTCGTAGCGGCGGCCCAGCACCGGCTGGTCACCCACCCGCGACTCGCCCATGTTGAGGACGCTGCGCTCGCGCTCGACGCGCCCCGTGGCCGCCTCGATGGTTTCGAGGTACACCAGGCGCTGTCCGGCGTGCAGCGGAAAGTGCGAGTCGTCGGGACGTGGTGCGCAGGCCGCGACCAGCATCGTCGCGGACAGGGCGGCAACGAGCGTGCGCATCGTCACTTCTCCGGCAGTTGCGGAGAAGGCAGGTCGCCCAGCTTGATCGCCGGAGGCCGGCTCGCACCGGGCCGCAGCCACGGCAGGCCGCCCGTGGCCCGCTGCGGCTCGGTGCTTCCGATCTGCGTGACGCCCTGGCGGATCTTCTTCATCGCCTCGTCCAGCCGCGCATGCAGGTCCTTGCCGTAGGGCAGTCGGTACGCTCGCGGCTCCGGCGCGGGCCGGCCGTCCTCGATCGCGTTGAGCCAGAGGTAGATCGCGCCGGCCTCGCCGCGCTCGGCATTCGGTTCCTCGACCACGCTGGCCAGCATGAGGAAGCGCTTGGGCAGCACGCCGCCGCTCGGATAGCCGCCCATCTGCTCGCTGACGCCCCAGGCGAACTGGAACAGGCCGAACAGCGCGAGGACGACCGCGCCGCGTGCCCAGAGCGGCCACGGAGCGCGGAACAGCATCGCCACGACCAGCGCGGCGAGGCCGACGAAACTCGCCAGCCACAGCATCGGGGTCGCGGTCATGTAGGGATGTTCACGGTGGGCTGGATGATCACTGGCTCTTCACCAGGCGCTTGGGGAGGGTGTTGATGCCGCCGATGCCGCCGCGCGGATCGATCGTGAAGCGCGCGGCGGTCCGCTCGGCGCCCTTCTCGGGCAAGCGCATCGTCTCGTGGAACACGATCTGCGCGCGCGGGTTGACCTTGATGACCGACACGGTCACGTCCATCGGCTTGCCGTCGCGGCTGTCGTAGTAGTGGACGTTCAGCACGTATTCGCCGGCCGCCAGGCCCCGCAGCGTCACGACCTCCTGGTTGAGCGGGTTCACCACCTCGCGCCCGTTCACGACGATGGAGTCGTTGCGGGCGCCGCGGTCGTCGCGGTCCAGGTGCATCAATCCCACGTCGCGCTGCCGGAACCACAACAAGGCGCCGCCCGGATCCTCCAGCCACGTGTCGATGTCGTTCGGGCTGCCGTCCGGCCAGCTCACCGTGATCATCACCTCTGCCTTGGCCGGCACGTCGCCTGCCTTGGCCCGCGGATTCAACATCGCCAGCGCGATGACGAAGAACAGGAAGAAGGCCAGCAGCGCATTGAAGAGCAGGTCCGTGAACGGGTCGATCTCGCTGTCGCGGCGCCGCCGGCGGAAGGCCATCGGGGCGTCGTCACCGGGACCGTGCCGCGACGAGCGCGCTGGCCTCGGCGAGGAACCGGTCGGCCGAACGGTCGAGCATCAGCAGGATCAGCCCGAGGAACATGTTGGCCACCAGGCCGGCCAGGGTGGTGAAGAGCGCGATGCCCATGCCGCCATTCATCTTCTGCAGCAGCCGCTGCGCTTGCCCGGCGTCCAGGACATCGACCTGCGCGAGCGGGGTCGCCATCACGACGAAGCCGGCCACCGTTCCCAACAGGCCGAGCTTCAGCAGCAGCCCGTTGAACCACCAGGCGCTCTCGTGCGGTCCGTGCGAGCGGTCCGCCAACACGTCGAGCAACGTGGCGCGTGCCGTGTCGTCGATGGCCGCGTCATGGTCGCGCAGATGCGCGCCGATCCACGACCCGGGGTCCGGATCGACACCGTCCCGTGCCGAGAGCCGCAGGACCCGCCATTCGCGCGAGATCCGCCAGCTGCGTGCCCCGGTCCACATGAAGGCGACAGCGAAGACGAGCAGCAGCGACTGCGTGATCCCGGTGGGGTCGGCCGCGTTGATCGCGGCCCACACGCCGTAGGACGCGCCGACCTGGAGCGCGAAGGCCAGCAGCGTGAACGCCAGCAGCCAGCCCAGCCACAACCGGTCGGCCGGCCAGTCGGGTGCCTCACGCCTCATCGCAGCCATCCCTGGCGCACCGCGTCTCGCAGGAAGCGCTCGACCTCGCAGACGATGCCGCGCACGCCGAACGCACGCTCGAGCTCCTCGACGATGTCGTCGACGGTGCGCTCGCCGCTGCACCGCACGAGGATCTCCGCCGCGCTGCGGTTGAGCCGGACGTCGCCGCTCGGGCCGGCGAGCACGCAGCCTTCGGTGCCGTCGTCCCAACGCAGCCGGTGATGACCCGCCAGGCGGGGTCTCGCGGGGCACGCGACGAGCGGCGTCGCGTTGATGTTCGGATCCATGACTCCACCGGCGATGACCGGAACAGAGGCGCCAGGCAGCAAGTTCGATGCCATTTCTTCGATGGCTTCATCGAACACGGCCATTGCCCGGGTCGATGGCCCCGCGATTGCATGGGCAGCCGGTACGGTCGATGCTGCGGGGTGTCGGCCGAGGGTCGTCGACCTGCAAGGCCATGGCGCGGCACGTGTCGCACGCCTGCTCCACCGCGTGACAATGCTGGAGGATCAACTGTTGCAACCTGGCGCAACCGGGCGAGTGTGCGGCTCGAGGGCCGGCAGGCTGAGGATCGTCGCGTGTTCGCTGGCGCTTCACGCGTGGCAGGTCACCGGCGCCCCGTCGGCGCTCGCTGCGCCAACCGCTGCTACGCCGGTGGCCGCGCAGCAGCCCTCCGCGGTGTCGGCCGTTGCCGGGCGGCCATCGGCCTCGCGTGCCATTGCGCTGTGCGAGGGCCGCATCGCCCCGATCGTGCCGGGCGTGCTGGTGTTGCGGCGCGCGGTGGGCTCGGCGTCCCGGGACAACAGCGGGTGTGTGGCCAACGGGCTCGTGGTGTCCGGCACCGCTGGCACGTTGCTGGTCGACCCGGGTCCGCATCGTCTCGCTGGCGAGCGGTTGGCCGCTGCGCTGGCACGGTGGAACGCGCCGCCCGTGCGCTGGATCGTCTTCACTCAGGCCCGGCCCGAGCGCGTGCTGGCGGCCAGCGCATGGACCTCCACGGCAGGCGTGCGCCTGCTGGCCAGCGGCAGCACGGCACGCCACATGCGGGAGCATTGCGGACCCTGCGTGGAGCGTTTCGCCGCGAGCGTCGGTCCCGAGGCCTTGCGCGACACCTCGGTTCCGATGGGGGTCGAGGCCGTCCAGGAACCGATCGACATCGACCTCGGCGGCCGTCGTGTCACGCTTCGACCGCTGCCCTTCGATGCGCCGGACGACGGGCTGGTCGTGCTCGTGCCGTCGGCGCGTCTGGTCTTCGTCGGCGGGCTGGCGGGGGCGGGTGTCCTCGCGGAACTGCGCGGCTCGCCGCCGGCCAGGATCGCCGCGCTGGCGCGGCTCGCCGACGAGCGCCCCTCGCGGGTGCTCGGCAGCGAAGGGCCGGTGGGCGGCCCGGCCGTCCTGCACGACGCGCTGCGCTACGCGGGCGCGCTCCAGGCCCTCGTCGAGGCGGACGTGAACGCCGGCGGCGACGCGGCGACCGCTGGAACGCGCCTGGTCTTGCCGGCCTTCGCGAAGGAGGCGCTGTACGCCGAGCGGCATCCGCTGAACGTCGACGCGCTGGTGCGTCGCCTGGAGAGCACGGGGAGCGCGGATGCGGCCGCCGAGCCTCAAGCGCGGGACGCGAGCTTGCGGTAGATCGTGTTTCGGGAAATGCCCAGGCGGCGAGCCGCCTCCGAGACATTGCCCGCGCAGGCGTCGACGGCCCGCACGATCGTGGCGAGCTCGACGTCCTGCAACGTGGCGGACCCGGCCCCGCCGCTGGACGCATCTGCCGCCTCGAGCGCCGATGGCGCCGGCGGCACGGCGGCGACGATCGCGGGCGTTGCGCAGAGGCCGCTGCCGGCAGCCAGCGGGTCGCGACCGCACTCCACGGTGGTTTCGCCGATCATCGGAGCCGGGCGGGCCGCCGCGTCGGTCGGCAGCACGTCCTCGAGGAAATCGTCCGGGAGGTCCTCGCGCCGGATGGTCCCGTCCTCGGTCATCGCGAGCGCAGTGCGCAGCACGTTCGCGAGCTGGCGCAGGTTGCCGGGCCAGGGATGCAGGCGGAAGATGTCCATCGCGTCCCGGCCGATCGAAGCGGCTTCGCCACCCGGCGTGCGTGCCAGGATGCGACGCGCGACGACGTCCAGGTCGGTGCGCTCCCGCAGCGCTGGCAGCCGCACCACGAGCCCGTTGAGCCGGTAATACAGGTCTTCGCGGAAGGCGCCGCGCGCCGCCTGCTCCTTGAGATTGCGGTTGCTGGCGCAGATGATCGTCACGTCGACCGGGATCTGCCGGCCGCTGCCCAGCGGATTGACGACGCGCTCCTGCAGCACGCGCAGCAGCCTGGCCTGCAGGTCCAGCGGCATGTCGCCGATCTCGTCCAGGAAGAGCGTGCCGTCGTGGGCTTGCTGGACCTTGCCGATGCCGCCCTTGCGGCGCGCGCCGGTGAAGGCACCCTCGTCGTAGCCGAAGAGCTCGGATTCGATCAGCGATTCCGGGATCGAGGCGCAATTGACCGCCACGAACGGGCCGTTCGCCCGACGCGACGCGTTGTGGATCGCACGGGCCAGCAGCTCCTTGCCCGAGCCGGTGGGTCCGCCGATCATCACCGGGATGTCGCGCCCGATCACCTTGCGCAGGCGCGCGATCGCCGCTGCCACCTGCGGGTCGCCGGTGTCGAGCGATTCGAGCGTCAGGGCGTCGCTGGGATCGGCCCCCGCCGAAGCGGGGCGCGCCGTCGGCGCGCGGCCCGCCCATGGGCCGTTCGCGTCCGCGTTCGCCCGCGCCTCCGCGACCGCGCCGGAGCGCCCGCCGCCGCGCGGCTCGGCATGGGGGCCGGCAGGCGGGTCGGGGTCGAAGCCGGGCGCCACCCAGCTGCGGCGGCGCACTTCGGCCCGGGCGTGGACACGCACGCCGTTGTGCATCTCGAGCGTGATCCGTCCGGGATCGGCATCGCGGTACCGGTCGACCACCGCGCCGATCGGCAGTCCGAACAGCGACGTGAACGACTGCATGCGCAACTGCGCCAGCCCCATGCCGAGCTGCATCTGCCCGCTGCGGTTGGCCGACAGCAACTTGCCGTCGGAAGAGAAAGCCGCCAGGCCCTCCACCAGGGTGCCGACGAACTCCGGCCTGCTGTGGAAGTGGAGCCTGATCGACCCGACGAAGGCGTCGTTGAACACCTGGTTCTCGATCATCTGCGCCGACATCCGCACCAGGGCCATGGTGTGCGCATGGCGCGAGCGGTGCTCGCCGGTGACGTCGAGCACGCCGAGCGGTGCGCCGTCCGGATCGAAGATCGGGGCCGCCGAGCAGGTCAGGAAGTGGTTCACCCGCAGGAAGTGCTGGTCCGCGTGCACCATGATCGGCGTGCGCTCGGCCAGCGCCGTGCCGATGGCATTGGTGCCCTTGCTCTGCTCGGACCAGGTGACGCCGGGCGCCAGCGCGACCCGCTCGGCCTGTTCCAGGAAGTCCGAGTCGCCCACCGACCTCAGGATCAGGCCACGTGCGTCCGTGAGGATGACCATGCTGGACGTGTTGGCGATCTGCTCGTGCAGCGTCTCCATCGCCGGCAGGGCATGCAGCATCAACAGGCGGGCGCTGCCCAGGGCGTCTTGCATGTCGCCTTGGCGTGCGCCGCCGTAGTCGGGCTCGAGCAGCGCGTCCAGGCCATAACCGGCCGAACGCTCGTGGGAGCGTGCGATCGGGTCGGGGCGCACCGCTGGAGGCATTGGCGTCGAAGGGGCGGCCGGGCGTGGCGCGTCACGGTCGCCACAGCCGCCCGGAACCGATATCAGCGGCATGTCGTCTCCACGGTCGGCCCTTGCGGCGAAGATGCGCCGGCGGGCTCTGGTTGGCGCATTTTGGTACAGCTGCCCCCGCTTGTCACATTCCCGTTGCATCGGCATGGTCGGGAACGCCCCTGAGCCAATGGCACACGGCTTGCATTTAGGGCCGCGCAACACCACACCAACGGGGGCGAGCATGGATCTGGCAAGAGCGCTGGCGCTGACGGCAGCGCTGATCTGGAGCGGGGCGGCGGTCGCCCATGGCGACGTCACGCCGCAGGCGGTCGACACCAAGACACTCAAGCCGCTCGGGGCCCAGTGGCTGCCGGAGAACCCGTATCGTGGCATGCAGGACGCCATCCGCATCGGTTCGTCCGCCTACAACCAGAACTGTGCGCGCTGCCATGGGATCGAAGCGGTGTCCGGAGGCATCGCCCCGGACCTGCGCAAGCTCGACGCGGACTGCACGTCGTTGACCAACAAGGTCAAGCAAAGCGCCTGCTTCAAGGAAATGGACGAATACTTCGCCAGTGCCGTGCGTCGTGGGCGCACGCGCAACGGCGCGGTGTACATGCCGCCGTTCGAAGGCATCCTGTCGCAGGAGGCGGTGTGGGCGATCAAGGCGTACATCGAAACGCGGCGCGAGAAATGACGCGCCCAGCGGATCGGCGCGCCGCGCTGCACGCGCTGCTCGGCCTGGGCCTGGGCCTGGGCTTGGCTGCGCCCCGCCCCGCGTCCGGTCAGGAAGAGCCGAGTCGGCTGGCGCGCGTGCGCCAGGCCGCGCTGCTCAAGGTCGGGGTCTACAAGGACTTCGCGCCCTATTCGGACGGCAAGCGGGGCATCGAGCCGGACCTGGCCGAGGCGCTGGCCGCTCGGCTCGGTGTGAAGGCGCAGCTGCTGCCATTCGACGCAGGCGAAGACATGGCCGACGACTTGCGCAACATGGTCTGGCGTGGTCACTACCTCGGTTACGGCCCGGCCGACGTGCTGCTGCACGTGCCGGTGGAGCGGCCGCTGATCGCGGCCAGTCCGCAGGTGCTGATCTTCGCGCCCTACCAGCGCGAGCAGGTCGCGCTCGGGCGGGACCGCCGCAAAGCCGCTTCCCCGGACGCGCTGCGCGGCCTGCCGGTCGGCGTCATCGCCGGCACCATCGGCGCGATCGCGTTGATGGCCGCGGAAGGCGGCGCGTGGCGTGGCGACGCGCGGGTCTTCAAGCAATGGGAAGCGGCGGCCGACGCGCTGCGCAGCGGCCAGGTCGCGGGCCTGCTGGCGACACGCGCTCAACTCGAAAGCGTCTTCGGGCGGGACGAGGCGATCGCGATCGAGCACTGGGCCCTGCCGCTCCTGCCTCCGCGCGGGTGGGCGGTCGGCATGGCCGTGCGGCGCGATGCGCGTGATCTGGCCGACGCGCTCGAGGCTGCGCTGCGCGAGTTGCAGCGTGACGGCACGCTCGCGGCGCTGTTCGCCCAACATGGTGTCGGCCATGTCGCCCCTTGAGGCGCGTGGCCGGCGCAGGCTGCTGCGCGGCGGCGGTGGCGTCGCGGCGGCCGCCGTGGTGGCTGCCCTCGGCGCGGTGGGCATCGTGCGGTCGGCGCTGGCGCAGCAGCCGGCATCGCCCCCCCGACCGCGGCCTGCAGCGCGCGGCACCGGCACTGGCACTGGACGCGGAGCGCCGACCGCGACCACCGCGGGCGACCCGACCGGCGGCGACCCCCTGGGCTCGATGCAATGGCCCTCCATGCGGGCCGAATTCCTGGGCGGCGCGCCCGTGCGTTTCGACGATCGCGTGCGCGTGATGGTCCCGACCTACGCCGAAGACGCCTTGAACGTGCCGGTCACGGTCGACGCGTCGGGCGTTGACGGCGTCGTGTCGGTGATGGTGCTGGTCGATCGCAACCCGATCCGCAAGGTGCTCGAGTTCTTTCCGGAGGGCGCACGGCCGGTGCTGTCGTTCCGGTTCCGCCTGGAGCAGTCCAGCCCCGTGCGCGCGGCCGTGCGCTTGCGCGACGGGAGTTGGGCGGTCGGGCACGCGATGGTCGATGCCGCCGGAGGGGGGTGCACCGTGCCGGGCGCCACGCGCGCCGATGGCAGCTGGAGCAGCACGCTGAACCAGGTGCAGGCGCGGATCTTCGAAGGGCCGCAGTCGGGCGGCACGCGCTTGCGCCTGCGCATCATGCATCCGATGGACACGGGGCTGGTCTCGGGCGTGCCCGCCTTCCACATCGAGCGCCTGGTGCTGGCCGATGCCGACGGCCGGCCCTGGATGCGCCTGGACGTGCACGAGCCGGTCTCGGAGAACCCGGTGTTCTCCTTCGACCTGCCGCCCGCCGCCCGCGCGCCGCTGTCCCTCACGGGGACGGACAACAACGGCAACCGCGTGGCCGCGCGGATCGCGCGGTGAACGCCGCCGGCTTCGCGGCAGCCATCGCGACGGCCGCACTCCTGGCATCGGTGCCGGGTGCCTTGCGGGCGCAAGGCGCGACGGGCGGGGGCTCCGCGCCGACGCCGGCGGCGGCGCCGACGCCGGAACCCTGGTTGACGAGGCCGGCGCTGGTGCCGCCCGACTACCGTCTGGCGCCGCGCCAGATCGCCCCGCGGACCTGGGTGGTCGAGGGTGCCGTGGCCGACTTCGAGCGGCGCAACGGATGCAACATCATCAACACCGGCTTCATCGCCACCGGCGCCGGCGTCGTGGTGATCAACACGGGGGTGTCGCGTCGCTATGGCGAGCAGCTGCGGGCGGCCATCGCGCAAGTCACTGCCGAGCCGATCGTCCGCGTGATCAACCTGAACCTGCATCCGGACTACTTCCTCGGCAACCAGGCCTTCACGGACCGACCATTGCAGGCCGAGGCCGCGACGATCGCCGGCCAGCGCCGCGAGGGCGGCGCTTACGTGGACAATCTGTTCCGCCTGTGCGGCGACTGGATGCGTGACACCGAATCCGTGCCGGCGCGCGAGCCGATCGGCCCGGGTCGGCTCCGGGTCGGCAGCCATGAGCTGGAACTGGTGTCGCTGTCGGGGCACACCGACGCCGACCTCGTGGTCCTGGACCGCGGCACCGGCGTGATGTTCGCCGGCGGGCTGGCCTTCCTGGACCGGGTGCCGACGACGCCGCATGCGCGGCTGGCCGCGTGGATCGACAGCCTGGACCGGCTGAATGCGATCGAGGGCGTGTCGGTGCTGGTGCCCAGCCACGGCCCGGTCGACGCCGGACGCCGAGCGATCACGCAGACGCGCGACTGGCTGACGTGGCTCGACGAAACCTTCAAGACCGCCGCGGCGCGCGGACTCGAGATGAACGAAGTGCTGCGCCTTCCCGTGCCGCAGCGCTTCGCGCACTTCGCCGCGCTGAAGGCCGAATACGCCCGCAGCGTGCACCACCTGTATCCGTCCTACGAGCGCGCCGTGCTCATGCCTGTCACGAAGTGACACACGTGTGGCGCGCTGTGGCAGCCACGGGACGCGTCGCCGTCCTTTTGGATGCCGCGACGTGCCGGCGCGAATGGCACGTCGATTGCTCATAGCGGGCGCCGAAGCACTGACACACCGTCAATCGACAAGGGAGACAGGGACATGGGCAAGAAACCGGTCACGCTGGCCATCGGCGCGTTGTTCGCGACCTCGGCCTTGGCTGCGGGCGTCAACGACCGCATGATCAACGAGGACGCGAAGTCGACGAGCGACGTGCTCAGCTGGGGCATGGGTCCGCAGGGACAGCGCTTCTCGCCGCTGAAGGCGGTCAACACACAGAACGTGTCGCGCCTGGTGCCCGTGTGGTCCTTCTCCTTTGGTGGCGAAAAGCAGCGCGGACAGGAGTCGCAGCCGCTGATCCACGGCGGGAAGATGTTCGTGACGGCGTCGTATTCGCGCATCTTCGCGCTGGACGCCAAGACCGGGCAGAAGCTCTGGAAGTACGAGCACCGCCTGCCCGAGGGCATCATGCCCTGCTGCGACGTGGTGAACCGCGGCGCCGCCCTCTTCGACAACCTGGTGATCTTCGGCACGCTGGACGCGCAGCTGGTCGCGCTCGACCAGGCCACCGGCAAGGTGGTGTGGCGCGACAAGATCGACGACTACCAGGCGGGCTACTCCTACACCGCCGCGCCGCTCATCGCCAACGGGCTGTTGATCACCGGCCTGTCCGGGGGAGAGTTCGGCGTCGTCGGCCGCGTCGAGGCGCGCGACCCTCGCACCGGTGCCCTGGTGTGGACCCGGCCGACGGTCGAGGGCCACATGGGTTACACCTACGACAAGGACGGCAAGGCCATCGAGAACGGCATCTCCGGCACGACCAACTCGACCTGGCCCGGCGAGACCTGGAAGACCGGCGGGGCGACGCCGTGGCTGGGCGGAACTTACGATCCGGCCACCGGGTTGGCGTACTTCGGCACCGGCCAGCCCGGCCCGTGGAACAGCCACCTGCGCAAGGGTGACAACCTGTATTCCAGCTCGACCGTCGCGATCGACGTCAAGACGGGCAAGATCGTCTGGCACTTCCAGAACACGCCCAACGACGCGTGGGACTTCGACGGTGTCAACGAGTTCGTCCTGTTCGAGCAGAACGGCCGCAAGCTGGGCGGCAAGGCCGACCGCAACGGCTACTTCTACGTCAACGACGCCAAGACCGGAAAGCTCGTCAACGCCTTCCCGTTCGTGCGCAAGATCACTTGGGCCGACGGCATCGACGACAAGTCCGGGCGGCCCAACTTCATCCCGACCAACCGCTCCGGCGACCCGGCCGAAAGCGCCGACGGACAGAAGGGCAAGTCGGTGTTCGCCGTGCCGGGCTTCCTGGGCGGGAAGAACCAGCAGCCGATGGCCTACAGCCCGCAGACCGGGCTCTTCTACATCCCCGCCAACGAATGGGGCATGGAGATCTGGAACGAACCGGTCACCTACAAGAAGGGTGCGGCGTATCTCGGGGCGGGCTTCACCATCAAGACGCTCAATGAGGACTACATCGGCGCGCTGCGAGCCGTGGACCCGAAGACCGGCAAGATCGTCTGGGAAGTCAAGAACAACGCGCCGCTTTGGGGGGGCGTGCTGACGACGGCGGGCAATCTCGTGTTCTACGGCACGCCCGAGGGCTTCATCAAGGCGCACGACGCCAAGACCGGCAAGGAGCTCTGGAAGTTCCAGACCGGCAGCGGCGTGGTCGCGCCCCCCATCACGTGGAACCAGGACGGGCAGCAGTACGTCGCGGTCGTCTCGGGATGGGGCGGCGCCGTGCCGCTGTGGGGCGGCGACGTCGCGAAGAAGGTCAACTTCCTGGAGCAGGGCGGCAGCGTCTGGGTGTTTCGCCTGGCTCGTTGAGAAGGCGGGGGCGCGGACGGCCCCCGACCGCTGGAAAGCCGGTGCGGGCGGCCCGCATGCGTCGTGGGCCGCCCTCGCAACGGGGTGGGTCACGGTCTTGGCTCGCCCACAGGTCTCGTGAGACATTCAGGGCCGCAGACAAGACCACGAGACAACGAGAATCGCGGATGACCAAGACTTCAGCGGCCCTCGCGGCCGCCGTCACGATCGCGCTCGCACCGGCGATCTCGAGGGCGCAGAACCCGCCCGTGGCACCCAGTCCGCCCCAGGGGCAGCGTCCTGCTCAAGCCCCCTCCCAAGCCCCGTCGCCAACGCCAGCGCAGGACTCCGCCGCCGAAGTGTCCGTGACGGCGGTCGCACCCGTCCCGGGTGCCGGCATCGAAAGCGACCGCCTGCCGTATTCGGTGTTCACCTCGCGTGCGTCCGACATCGAGAGCGCGCAGGCGGCCTCGCTGCCCGAATTGCTCACCGGTCGGCTGCCGTCGGTGCAAATGATCGAGACGCAGGGCAACCCCTTCCAGCCGGAGCTCAGCTTCCGCGGCTTCGGCGCCAGCCCGCTGCTGGGCGCGCCACAAGGGCTGTCGGTGTTCCTGGACGGCATGCGCCTGAACGAGCCGTTCGGCGACGTCGTCAACTTCGACCTGATCCCGCTGAACGCCATCGACCGCGTCACGCTGGTGGGAGGCTCGCAGCCTGCCTTCGGGCTGAACACGCTGGGCGGCGCGCTGTCGCTGACCACCAAGAACGGCCGCACGCTGCGTGACGGCGAGATCGACCTCACCGTCGGCTCTCACGGGCGCCGCTCGATCGAGTTCGAGCAGGGTGGCGTGTCCGCCAACGGCCGCCATGACTGGTACATCGCCGCCAACCGGCTGCGCGACGGCGGCTGGCGGCGCTTTTCTCCCAGCGACCTGAAGCAGGTCTTCGCCAAGTGGGGCGTGCAGTCGGGCGCCGGGCGCTTCGAGCTGCAGGCCGGCTTGGGCGACAGTCGCCTGGCGGGCAACGGCCTGCTGCCCGCGAGCTTCTTCGCGCTCGACCGGCGCGGCGCGTATTCCCGGCCGGACGTGACCAACAATCGCGGCGCCTTCGTGCAGGCGCTGGCCACCCGCCCCTGGGCCGACGACGGCGAGCTGACCGCGCGACTGTCAGTGCGGCGGGTCCGCACGACAGCCATCAATGGCGACGTGGCGGAAGTGGAGGCCGAGGACCGCCTGGGCCTGGAGCCGTATTCCGAGCTCTTCGAGGATTGCGTGGAGGATGGCCTGGGCGCGGTCGCCGCTGGCAACGCCGCGGCGTGCGCGGCGGCGCTGACCGACCGCCAATCGGCCACCAATCGCGCCCGGCTCACGCAGACCGCCGTCGGCTTCGCGTTGCAGGCTGCCCGCGGCGACGAGCGTGGCACGGTGGGCCGGTGGCTGGCCGGCGTGTCGGTCGACCATGCGCGCGTGGGCTTCCGGCAGTCCACCGCCAGCGGCACCTTCGACGCGGACCGCGTGGCCGTGCCGCTGGCGCCGTCGGCGCCGCTCACCGAGATCACCGGCACCACCAGCACCTGGTCGGCCTACGTGATGCGCACCGCGGCGCTGGCCGAGCGAGTGGGCCTGACGACCTCGCTGCGCGCCAACGTGACGCGCGTCATCACCGAGGATCGCATCGACGGCGCGCTAGACGGGGACCACACCTTCCGCAGCCTCAACCCCGCCGCGGGCCTGACCTGGGCCTGGACGCCGACCACGACCGTCTTCGGCGGCTGGAGCCGTGGCACGCGCACGCCGTCTCCGGTGGAGCTGGGTTGCGCCGATCCGGCGCGCCCCTGCCTGCTGCCCAACGCGATGCAGGCCGACCCGCCGCTGCAGCAGGTGCGCACCGACACGTTCGAAGTCGGGCTGCGTGCCCGCCCGAGCGCCGCGCTGCGCTGGCAGGCGACGCTCTTCCATGCGACCAACCGGGACGACATCCTCTTCGTGAGCGCGCCCACGGCGTCGTCGCACGGCTACTTCCGCAACGTGGGCGCCACGCGGCGCCAAGGGCTGGAGCTGCAGGCCAGCGGACGCCTGGGCACGCTCGGTTGGACGGCCGGCTACACCTTGCTGGACGCCGTCTTCCGCACGTCCGCCGAGCTGGCCGTGGGCGACGACGACGCCCAGCTGGTGCGCCCGGGCGATCGCTTGCCGGGGCTGTCCAGGCACACGCTGAAGCTGGCGTTGGACTGGCAGGCGCGCACGGACCTGTTGCTGGGCGCGATCTTCAACGCGAATTCGGGCCGGGTGCTGCGCGGCAACGAGAGCGGCGACGCGGGCGACGCAGGCCGGGTGCCCGGCTGGACGACCGTGTCGGTGTACGGCCGCTGGCGCGTCGCACGCAACGTCGAGGTCTTCGGGCGCATCGTGAACTTGTTCGACCGGCGCTATGCCGGGGGCGGCGTGCTGGCGGAGAACGCCTTTCCGGGCGGACGCTTCGCGGGTGACGCCACCCAGTGGACGCGCGAACCCTTCCTGGCCCCGGGCGCACCGCGGTTGCTGCAGGCCGGCGTGCGCGTCGAGCTGTAGGATCAATGGCAGCACCAACCGAGCGCCGCTTCGACCGGCGCGACCAGGAGACCAGCTTGCCTTTCTCGACCATGCGGCGCCGCGTCGTCTGCGGACTCGCCGGCGCCGGTGCATTGACCGGGTGCGCTGGGCCGCGCCCGTCGGCTGTCGCCGCCACGCAACGCACTCCGCTCGCCTGGGTGGTCAACGAGCGGGGCGGCTCGCTGTCGTTGATCGACCTGCGCGATGAGCGCGTGGTCGCCACGGTGCCGCTCGGTGGGCGGCCGCGCGGCTTGGCGGTGGCGGCGGGCGGCACGCGCCTGCTCTTCGCCGACCAGACCAGCGGCGCCTTGCGCGTGCTGGACACGGCGCGCCGCACGATGGTGGGCGAGGTGCCGCTGGGCCGCTCGCCCGAGGCCGTCTACGTCTCACGCGACGGGACGCTCGCCGCGGTCGCCGTGGAAGAGGACAACGCGGTGGCCTTCGTCGACGTCCGCGCCTTGCAAGTTCGCTTCCGCGTGGCGACCGAAGGCGAAAACCCGGAGCATGCGGTGTTCTCGCCGGACGGCCGCTGGGTTTACGTGGCGGCCGAGAACGCCGAGCAGGTGGACGTGATCGACGTGGCCGCGCGGCGACAGGTCGCCAAGGTCACCGTGGGCCGGCGGCCGCGTGGCATCGGGTTCTCGCCCGACGGCGCGCGCGCCTGGGTGGCGTGCGAGCTCTCGGATGAAGTCCATGTGATCGACGTCCGAGACCACCGGCCCTCCGGCGTGATCCGTGTCGGCACGCGCGCGGCGGGCATCACCGTCATGCCCGACGGCGCCACGGTCTTCGTCAGCAATGGCGGCGATGCCAGCGTGATGGTCATCGACGCGCGCGAATCACGGGTGACGGCCCGCATCCCGGTGGGCCAGCGGCCCTGGAACATGGCCTTGGCGCCCGACGGGCGCCGCCTGCTCGTGGCGTGCGGCCGCGCCAACGCGGTGAGCGTGGTCGACGTGGTGCAGCGTCGTGCCACCGGCGTGATCGCCGTGGGCGAGATGCCCTGGGGCGTGGTGGTCACGGAAACGGAGACGTCTCGATGAAGCATCCCTGCAGGGCGCTGCTTTTCGCGGCGGCCGCGCTGGCATCGCTGCCGCACGGCGCGGCCGCCCAGACCTACCGGATCGATCCGGACCACACCTTTCCGTCCTTCGAAGTGCCTCACCTGAGGATCTCGCTCTTCCGCGGCCAGTTCACGCGCACGCAGGGCACCATCGTGCTGGACCGGGCCGCCGGCACCGGCATGGTCGACATCGTGATCGATGCCGCGTCGCTCCGCTTCGGGCATCCGGTGATGGACAAGAAGATGCAGGAGCCCGACTACTTCGACGTGCAGAAGCATCCGCAGATCACCTACCGCGGCCGCACGATGCGCTTCGAGAACGGCAGGCCCGTGGAAATACAGGGCGAGCTCACGCTCTTGGGCAACACGCGACCGTTGGCGTTGAAGGTGCTCAGCTTCAACTGCGTGGAGCACCCGCTGCTCAAGAAGGAGGTGTGCGGAGCGGACGCGACCGGCAGCTTCGATCGCACCGACTTCGGCCTGGCCACCGGGGCGCAGCGCCATGGCAGCAGCGTGACCTTGCGGATCCAGGTGGAGGGGGTGCGGGCCGATTGACGGTGCGTCGGTCGTCCCACGACAAGCGCTCCGCGAGCGCCGCAGCGCTCGCCGGGCGTACCATCGCGAATCAGCCGCTCCTCACCCGACATCCCTTTCACGGCGACCGAACATGCAAGGCGACGCGCGCGTCATCGAATGGCTCAATGCGCAGCTCAAGAACGAGCTGACGGCGATCAACCAGTATTTCCTGCATTACCGCATCCTGCGGCATTGGGGCCTGCCGCGGCTGGCCAAGAAAGAGTACGAAGAGTCCATCGGCGAGATGAAGCACGCCGACCGGCTCATCGAGCGCATCCTGTTCCTGGACGGGCTGCCCAACCTGCAGGATCTGGGCAAGCTGCTGATCGGCGAGGACGTGCGCGAGCTGCTGGGGTGCGACCTCACCATGGAGCGCGCCTCCCGCGACACGCTCGTTCAAGCGGTGGCGCACTGCGAGTCGGTCAACGACTACATCAGCCGCGAGGTCTTCGTGAGCATCCTCGAGGACACCGAGGAGCACATCGACTACCTCGAGACCCAGCTGCAGCTGATCGACCGCGTCGGCATCCAGAACTACCAGCAGTCCCAGATGGACCCGGGCTCGCCGGGCTGACCGGCTCGCCCTTCTACCGGGTCGTCGCGCGACCCTATCGGGTCGTAGCGCGACCCTATCGGGTCGTCACGTACGTCCAGAGCGCGTCGAGCTCCTCGGGCTTGAACCGGTCGCCCCAGGCCGGCATCGCGCGCACGCCGTGCACGATGGACCGCACGAAGCGGTCCTTCTGGTCCGCGGGGAAGGTCCGCAGGTCGTAGGCCGCTCCGGTGGTCACCATGTTCAGGCCGTGGCAGCGGGCGCAGTTGTTGGTGTAGATGCGCCTGCCCTGGGCGGCTTGCTCGGCCGTGGCGGTGTTGGCCGCGGCGGGCGGCACGATGGCCGCCGCCGAAAGCGCCGCGGCGAAGGCGGCCGCGGCGTGGATCGACTTGATGCGAAGGCTCAACGTCACGTCACTCCATCAGCGCGAAGGTCCACACCGAGCCGCCCGCTGGAATGTTCTTCAGGCGTTCATCCCCGGCCAGCGCGCCGTACACGTGCGCCGAGCCGCTGGTCACGGTGACGTACTGCTTGCCGTTGCGCTCGAAGGTGATCGGCAGGCCCGAGATGCCGCTGCCGGTCTGGAACTGCCACAGCTTCTTGCCGTTGCGGGCGTCGAAGGCCATGAACTCGCCGGTCTGCGCGCCGGTGAACACCAAGTCGCCACCGGTGGACAGCACGCCCGCCCAGAGCGGCGTCTTCTGCAGCACTTCCCACTTCTGCTTTCCCGTGGCAGGGTCCCAGGCCACCAGCGCGCCGCGGTTGCCGTCGGCGGGCTCGGCCCACCCGCCCAGCTCCAGACCCAGGTACCACTCGCCCTGCTTGTACTGCGGCTGCACGTACTTGACCTTCATCCCCATGTCGATGCGGTTCAGGAAGGCCGTCCGATGCTTGGGGCTGTACGACATCGGCTGCCAATTCTTGCCGCCGAAGGCGCTGGGCCACACTTCCAGCTCGGTGCCGCTCTCGACGTTGGCGCGCACCTTCTTGGTCATGTCGGTGTCGATCGGCCGGCCGTTCTTCAAATCGACGCCGGACGCCCAGTTGACCTTGCGGGCGTACTGGTCGGCGCGCAGCAGCTTGCCGTCGGTGCGGTCCAGCACGTAGAAGAAGCCGTTGCGGTTGGCCTGCATCAGCACCTTGCGCGGCTTGCCCTCCACCGGCATGTCGGCCAGGATCAGCTCATTGGTGGCGTCGTAGTCGTACGGGTCGCCGGGCGAGGTCTGGTAGTGCCAGACGATCTCGCCGGTCTTGGGCCGGATGGCCAGGATCGAGCAGATGTACAGCGCATCGGCGCCCCGGTGCGCCGCGTTCCACGGGCCGCCGTTGCCGGTGCCCCAGTACACCAGGTCCAAGTCGGGGTCATAGGTGCCGGTGAGCCAGGTCGGTGCGCCGCCCTTCTGGTACCGGTCGGCGTTCCAGGTCTCGGCGCCTTTCTCGCCCGGGGCGGGGGTGGTGTACTTGCGCCAGAGCTTCTCGCCGGTCTTGAGGTTCCAGCCGTCCAGGAAGCCGCGCGTGCCGTACTCGCCGCCCGAGATGCCCGTGATGAGCACGCCGCCCGCGATCAGCGGCGCGTGCGTCATGCTGTAGCCCTCCTTGTACTCGGCGGCTTTCTGCTTCCACAACGTCTTGCCGTTGGCCATGTCGATGGCCAGCACGTGCGCGTCGATGGAGGTGCGGTACAGCACGCCGTCCAGCGCCGCCATGCCGCGCGAGTGGATGCCGCAGCACAGCAGGCTGTTGATGTCGCCCGGCAGGTCGATCATCGTCTTCCACTTCTGCTGGCCGGTGACGGCGTCCACCGCCAGCGTCGCGTTGTGCGAGGCAACGTACATGGTGTCGCCGATCACCAGCGGCTGGTTGGACGCGTTGGTGGAGTTGTCCAGGCTCAGGTTCCAGACCGGGACCAGCCGCTTGACGTTTCCGGTGTTCACCTTCTGGAGCGGCGAATAGCGTTGCTGGCTCCAGCCCATGCCGTAGGTGGCGACGTCGCCAGGCGTGGCGGCGTCCCGCTGCAGGTCCTGCAGCGCGGGGACCGCCGGGCCGCTGGGGCGGGTCGCGCCGTTGGCCGATGCCGGCGCGGACTGCGCGTGGACCAGGGGCGCCGCCATGGCGGCCGCCGCGGCGACCGCCAACGCTCGCAAGAGCTTGCTGTTCATCGTGTCTCCTTTGGAATGAACCGGAATCGACCGGCCGGCCCGCAGCGAGGCGGACCGAACGCGCCATCGTCGCATCGACTGGCGCGGGCTCCTGGCAGCGTAGGCCGGGAGGTGCGGGCGCGTCAACGTGAACGCGCTCGAAGGGTTTTTTGGCATAGTCGGGGCATGGACCCGACCCGACCGCCCGGCCGCCTGCGCCGCTTCGTGGCGCGCCTCAAGCGCGACGTCGTCGCCCTGTGGCTGGCGGTGCGTGCGCCCGGCACGCCGCTGGCCGCCAAGGCCGTCGCGGCCTTCGCGCTGTTGTACCTGTTGAGCCCGATCGACCCGATCCCGGATTTCATCCCTGTCATCGGATTGCTGGACGAGTTGCTGGTGCTGCCGGTGCTGGTGTGGTTGGCGTCGCTGCTGATGCCGGCCGGCACGCTCGCCGCCGCCCGCGCGCAGGCCGACGCCTGGCTGGCCGAGCGCCGGCGCAAGCCGCGTTGGAAAGCGGGCGCGGCGGTGGTGCTGATCACGTGGGCGCTGGCGGCCTGGTGGCTGGTGACGATTTGGCGCGGCGCCTGACCGCGGTCGAGCCTCTGCCCGCGGCCTGCAGGACACGCAGCAGGTAAGGCGCCGTCTTGCTGTCGGCCGACCGCGCCACCTCCCCGGGCGGGCCGCTCGCGACGATGCGCCCGCCCGCGGCGCCCGCCCCCGGCCCCATGTCGATCACCCAGTCGGCTTGCGCCACGACGCGCAGGTCGTGCTCGACCACGATCACCGTGTTGCCCGCGTCCACCAGCTCTTGCAGCTGGACCACCAGCCGGTCCACGTCGGCCGGATGCAGGCCGGTGGTCGGCTCGTCCAGCACGTAGAGCGCGTGGCCCCGTTGGGCGCGTTGCAGCTCGGTCGCGAGCTTGATGCGCTGCGCCTCGCCGCCCGACAGCTCCGTGGCCGGCTGCCCCAGCCGCAAGTAGCCCAGGCCGATGTCGCGCAACAACGCCAGGGGTCGGGCGACGGCCGCCTCGTCGATGAAGAAGGCGTGGGCCTCGTCCACGGTCATGCCCAGCACCTGCGCGATGTTGCGGCCGCGCCAAGTCACGCGCAGCGTCTTGTCGTCGTAGCGCGCGCCGTGGCAGGTGGGGCAGGGCGCGTAGACGCTCGGCATGAAGAGCAGCTCCACGCTCACGAAGCCTTCGCCCTCGCACGTGGCGCAGCGGCCCTTGGCGACGTTGAAGGAGAAGCGTCCGGCGTCGAAGCGCCGCGCGCGCGCAGCCGGCGTGGCCGCGAAGAGCTTGCGGACGGCGTCGAAGAGGCCCGTGTAGGTGGCGAGGTTGGAGCGCGGGGTTCGGCCGATCGGCTTCTGGTCGACGCGCACCAACCGCTTGAGCCGGTCCGCGCCCGCGTGGATGCGGCCCGCCGTCTCGTCGGCCACGGTGGGCTCCAGCGCGTCGTCGTCATCGACCGCCGGCTCAGAAGGCTCGTGCCCCAGATGGGCACCCACCAATTCGACCAGCGCCTGCGTCACGAGGCTGGACTTGCCGGAGCCGGACACACCGGTGACAGCGGCGAACACGCCCAGCGGGAATCGAGCGTCGAGTCCACGCAGGTTGTTGCGGCGGATGCCGTGCAGCTCCAACCAGTCCGAGGGCGTACGGGGGGCACGGGCCGCACCGGCCGCATCGGCGGGTTCCGCAGGCCGCGTGCCCTGCCCCTCGAACAGGTAACGCGCCGTCTGCGAGTCGGGCACGCCGCGAAGGCCCGCCGGTGGCCCGCTGTAGAGCACGCGCCCGCCGTGCTCGCCCGCCTGCGGACCGACGTCCACCAGCCAATCGGCCCGACGCATCATGTCCAGGTCGTGCTCGACCACGAAGATCGTGTTGCCAGCCCGCTTGAGCGCGTCCAACGCAGAGATCAGCGCCTCGCTGTCGGCCGGGTGCAGGCCCGCCGACGGTTCGTCCAGCACGTACACCACGCCGAAGAGGTTGGAACGGATTTGCGTGGCCAGGCGCAGCCGTTGGAGCTCGCCGGGCGAAAGCGTCGGCGTGGCGCGGTCCAGCGCCAGATAGCCCAGGCCCAGCGCCTGCAGCGTGCCGATCCGTTCCAGCAGGTCGTGCGCGATGCGTTGCGCGGCGATGCGCTTTTCCTCGGAGAGCTCGGGCGTGCGGCGCACGTCGGGGGCGCCGCGGTGCGCCGAGCCGCCGGCCGCCACGCGCTCGGCGGTGGCGCGTGCCGACTGCTCTCGGCTCAGCGTGGCCGCCGCGCGGGTCGATCCGGCCGCTGCGGCGTCCGCACGTCGTTCCGCATGTGGCGCTCCCTTCGCCGCGGGCGCGAGCACCCGCGCGACCTCGTCCATCGGCAACTGCGACAGCGCGCCGATGTCCAGGCCGGCGAAGGTCACCGACAAGGCCTGGCGCTTGAGCCGCTTGCCGTCGCATGCCGGGCAGGCGCTGCCCACCATGAAGCGCGCCACGCGACGCTTCATCAGCGCGCTCTGGGTGGTGGCGAACGTGTGCAGCACGTACTTGCGTGCGCCCATGAAGGTGCCCTGGTAGCTGGGCTCGGCCTTGCGGCGCAATGCGGCGCGCGTCTCGGCGGGCGTGAAGCCGGCGTACACCGGGACGGTGGGCTGCTCTTCGGTGAAGAGGATCCAGTCGCGGTCCTTCTTGGGTAGATCGCGCCAGGGCGTGTCGACGTCGTAGCCCAGCGTGACCAGGATGTCGCGCAGGTTCTGGCCATGCCAGGCCGGCGGCCAGGCCGCCACGGCGCGCTCGCGGATGGTGAGGCGGTCGTCGGGCACCATCGACCGCTCCGTGACCTCGTAGACGCGGCCCAAGCCATGGCAATGCGGACAGGCGCCTTGCGGCGTGTTGGGCGAGAAGTCTTCGGCGTACAGCATCGGCTGGTCGGCCGGGTAACTGCCTGCCCGCGAATAGAGCATCCGCAGCAGGCTGGACAGCGTGGTCACGCTCCCCACCGAGGATCGCGCACTGGGCGTGCCGCGCTGCTGTTGGAGCGCCACCGCCGGCGGCAAGCCGTCGATGGCATCCACGTCCGGCACGCCCACCTGGTCGATGAGCCTCCTCGCGTAGGGCGCCACGGATTCGAAATAGCGGCGCTGCGCCTCGGCGTACAGCGTGCCGAAAGCGAGCGACGACTTGCCCGACCCGGACACGCCGGAGAACACCACGAGCGCGTCGCGCGGGATGTCGACGTCGACGTCCTTGAGGTTGTGCTCGCGCGCACCGCGCACGCGGATGAAGCCGGTGAACTTGGGCGTACGCACCGCCGCCATCACTCGGGCCGGACCAGGAAGCGTCTTGCCGCGTTCGACTCGATCATGCGTTCTCGATTCCTCTGCCGGAAGCGTTGCGGTGCCATGGGGCGAAGCGGGCGGGTGACGGTCGGCGACTGTGCACGCGTCCGTGCATTCTCGCCTGTCCACGCGAGCTCACCGTGCAGCCGGACCGGCAGGTGCATGGCGAGCGCCGTCGCAGACGGGGCGTCGTGGACCGCTGGCGAGAAGCGGCGCTCCGCCGGCTGGGATAATGGCGCCTGCGCGCCGTCCGGCGCGCCCGTCGGACCCCTGCATGCCCAGCCCCACGCCGCTCAAGGTGTTGAGCCTCATCCCGCCGATGACGCAGCTCAACACGCCTTATCCGTCCACCGCCTACCTGACCGGGTTCCTTCGCTCGCGCGGCGTGGATGCGGCGCAGGCCGACCTGGCGTTGGCGCTGGTGCTGCGGTTGATGAGCCGCGAGGGCTTGACGCGCTTGCACCAGGCGGCGTCGGACCTGCCCGAGGAAACTCGCAGCGCGTCGGTCAATTTCTTCCTGGATCATTTCCCGGGTTACCAGCGGACGATCGCGCCGGTCATCGCGTTCCTGCAGGGGCGGGACGGCACGCTGGCCCATCGCATCGCCGGCCGCGGCTTCCTGCCCGAGGGCCCGCGCTTCGCCGCACTGGACGCCTATGACGACGAGGAGACAGGCGACGGGTTGGGGTGGGCCTTCGGCGCCATGGGCAGCACCGACCGGGCGCGGCACCTGGCGACCCTGTACCTGAACGACCTGGCGGACGTGCTGCGCGACGCCGTGGACGAGCGCTTCGAGTTCGTGCGCTACGCCGAGTCGCTGGCCGCCGCGCAGCCCAGCTTCGATCCCTTGGCGACCGCCCTGGCGGCCCCGCCCAACCTCGTGGACGACACCCTGGCGCAGCTTGCGCTGGAAGCCATGGCCGCGCATGCCCCGCAACTGGTGCTGCTGTCCGTGCCTTTCCCCGGGTCGGTCTATGGCGCGCTGCGCATCGCGCAGACGCTGCGGCGGCACCATCCCGAGGTGCGCATCGCGCTGGGCGGCGGCTTCGTGAACACGGAGCTGCGCGAGCTGGCCGAGCCGCGCCTCTTCGACTTCGTGGACTACGTGACGCTGGACGGCGGCGAGCGGCCGCTGCTGGCGTTGATCGAGCACTTGCAGGGGCAGCGCGGCCGTGCGCGCCTGGTGCGCACCTTCGTGCGGAACGACGAAGGCGCCGTGCAGCTCCTGCACTGGCCCGAGCCCGACGTGCCGTTCGGGGAAGTGGGCACACCCACCTGGGACGGCCTGCCGATCCACGACTACCTGAGCCTGCTGGACATGCTCAACCCCATGAACCGCCTATGGAGCGACGGGCGGTGGAACAAGCTCACGGTGGCGCACGGCTGCTACTGGAAGAAGTGCAGCTTCTGCGACGTGAGCCTGGACTACATCGGCCGCTACGAGACCACGACCGCCAGCATGCTGGTCGACCGGATCGAACGCATCGTCCAGGAAACCGGGCAGACGGGCTTCCATTTCGTGGACGAAGCCGCACCGCCCAAGGCGCTCAAGGCGCTGGCCGAGGAGCTGCTGCGGCGCGACGTGCAGATTTCCTGGTGGGGCAACATCCGCTTCGAGAAGACCTTCACGCCGGCCGTCAGCGAGCTGCTCGCCCAGAGCGGCTGCATCGCCATGTCGGGCGGACTGGAAGTGGCTTCTGACCGCTTGCTGGCGTTGATGAAGAAGGGCGTGACGGTGGAGCAGGTGGCACGCGTCACGCGGGGCATGACCGACGCGGGCATCCTGGTGCACGCGTACCTGATGTACGGATTCCCGACGCAGACGCTGCAGGACACGGTGGACGCGCTGGAGACCGTGCGCCAGTTGTTCGAGACCGGCTGCATCCACAGCGGCTTCTTCCACCGCTTCGTGTGCACGGTGCATTCGCCCGTGGGCCGCGACCCGCAGGCCTACGGGGTGCAGCTGGTGCCGCTGCCCGAAGGGCGCTTCGCGCGCAACGACGTCGGCTTCGTCGACCCCACGCCCATGCCGCCCGGCGTGGACCATGACGTGCTGGGTCGCGGGCTCAAGAAGGCCGTCTACAACTTCATGCACGGCGTGGGGCTGGAGCAGGACGTCAGGGGCTGGTTCGAGTTGCCGCGCGGCCTGTGCCCCAAGCCGACCATCAGGCGGGACCGGATCGAGACGGCGCTGCGGCGGCCGTTCTCGGCCGACCCCGCGGACCGGACACGCAGCGCCTGCGCTTGAACGCCGGGATGATCACCGGCCGGCTCCACCCTTCGCGGCGCGGCTCGACTCAGCGCAGCCGCATCGGGCGGACGGGCGCCCGCGAGCCCTGCCTGCCGATCCGCTCGTACTCGGCGATCACCTGGGCGCCCAGCAGCAGCACGATGGCGCCCAGCTCCACCGACAACAGGATCGCCACGGCGGTCGTGAACGACCCATAGACGACCTGGATCTGCGAGATCGTCGCGTAGTACCAGAGCAGCGCATGCCGGGTCAGCTCCCAGAGGATGGCCGCCACCACGCCGCCCGCCAAGGCGTGCCGCCACGAGATCCGGCCCGCCGGCATCACCAGGTACACCGCGGTCAGCAGCAGCACCTCGCCCGCCACGCCCAGCAGGTAGAGCAGCAGCGTGGATACGCGGTCCAGCGAGCGCTCGTCGCCCAGGAAGAAGACGTCGCGCGTGCCCATCGCCTGCAGCATGCCGGCCACCGAGGTGACGACCAGCAGGCCGGTGCCCACCAGCAGCACGAACAGATAAGGCATCACCGCCGACACCAGGAAATGGCGCCTCCGGATCGCGACCCGGTGCACGAAGATCACGGACATGGCGTTTTCCAGCACCGTGAAGGCCAGCGCGCTGAAGAACAGCATCGTGCCCAGCAGCGGCAGGCCGAGCACGTCGCCGTGGGCCAGGAAGGCTCGCGACTCCAGCACCAGCGCCGCGGCCTGGCCGGGCGTGACGAACTCCAGGTATTGCCCCAGGGTGGCCAGCAGGCGCTCCTGGTCGACGACCTGCGATAGCGCGATCAGCACCAGCACCAGGAGCGGCACCAGCGACAGCAGGGCGTAGTACGCGACGGCGCCCGCCAGCAGCAGCCCCTGGTTGGCGCGGAAGGCGCGCACCACCCGCAGGCCGAAGGCGAGCGGGCGGGCGAGCACGATGGTGCGGGCGCGGCGGTCGCGGCGCTTGCGGGCCCGCGCGCGGGGGTCGTCGTGTGCGGGTGGCGTGCTCGACAAGGAAATGGGTTCCGGCCGTCGCGGCATCCTGTTCCTGGCTGGTTTCGTCCGGCACGGACCGTCATCTACGGGTCTCGCGGCTCGGAAGAACCCAGCCTACTGCAAGGCGGATGCGCGCCCGCTGCAATCGAAGTGGACCATTGCAGCTTCTGCCTGCAAGGCGCACAAAAGAAAAGGGGCTGCGATCTCTCGCAACCCCTTGATTCGACTGGTGGCGCATCAGGGATTCGAACCCCGGACCTGCGGATTATGATTCCGTCGCTCTAACCGGCTGAGCTAATGCGCCAAGCTGGCAATTTTGCCATGCCTGGGCCATTCACCGCAAATCGACGCGCCGGCAATGCCAAAAACGTCGGGGGCGGCGTCGAGCCGCCCCCGTGGGGTGGGATGGCCGAGCCATCCTCGTCGTGCTCCGCTGTGAGTCGTGCGGGCCGAAACGATGATGCGCTCGCCGCCGTGGCGGCGCAAGCGGCACGAAGGGGCGCGCGGAGTCCGGCCGAAACGGCAACGGGGCGGCCTTCATCCCGCCACGGACAGCCTTCCCTCGATCGAGTCGTCCAGCGTCTTGCCCGTGGCCGCGCCCACCAGCATCTTGATGCCGGCGACGGTGTCGCCATGCTTGTTGTCCCAGTAGTACCCGTCCGTGGGCATGACCTCGATCACCGTGATGCGCGGGTCGTCGATGCCCTCGGTGAACCAGGTGCGCAGGATCGGTTCCCACAGTTCCTTGATCCGGGCCGGGTCGCGCGACACCGTGGCGCGGCCCGTCAGATGGACGAAGCCGGAATGCTCGGTCTCCTGCAGGTACAGCTCCACCGACGGGTCGGCCGCGATCTCCAGGTTCTTGTGGCTGTCGCTGGCGCTGAGGAACCAGTAGCGGCCGCGCTCGTCCACCTTGCGCACGTTCATCGGCCGCGTGCCGCCCGAAGGGCCTTGTGCGCCGCGCGTCCGGAAGAAGCAGGTCTGGGTCTTCTTGTGCAAGGCGGTGAGGTACTCGACGGCGTCGGTGCCGAGCAGGTCGCGATGATTGTCTTCGGGCTGGTTGCGGTTGATGGAATCCACGTGGCGGTGCTCGCTGTTGGCGGGGGGTTGCGCAACGGGCCCGCAGCCGCGGGGCCGCAGGCGGGGAAACGTCGATGTTGCGCTCGGCCGAGCGTCTTGGCCCCCGGCGCATGGCGCTGCGAGGCGTCGGCGGGCGCCGACACGAGGCGGCCGCCGCCCCAAACGAAATGGGCGCCCCGAAGGCGCCCATCGCGAATGACTCCCGGCGCGGCACGGGCCGCACCGGAACGCGGCCCGCCGAAGCCGGCCGCGCCGTGGAGGCTCAGTCGTCCTTGTAGATGTCGACGTCCTTGGTTTCCTTCACGAACATCACGCCGATCACCAGGGTGACCAGGGCGATGATGATCGGGTACCACAGGCCCGAGTAGATGTCGCCCTGCGCCGCCACGATCGCGAACGCGGTGGCCGGCATGAAGCCGCCGAACCAGCCGTTGCCGATGTGATACGGCAAGGACATGGAGGTGTAGCGGATGCGGGTGGGGAACATCTCGACTAGCATCGCCGCGATCGGGCCGTACACCATGGTCACGTACAGCACCATGATGGTCAGCAACACCACCAGCATCGGCTTGTTCATCTTGGCCGGGTCGGCCTTGGTCGGGTAGCCCGCCGTCTTCACAGCGCCGTCCATCTCGGCCTTGAAGCGCTTGGCCTCGTCCTTGGCGGTGGGCGCCTTGCCGTCGTAGGCGTCGACCACCACCGTGTCGCCGAACTTGACCTGCGCCGGCGTCCCCGCGGGGGCCGCCACGTTGGTGTAATTCAGGCCCGCGCTGGCCAGGTACGCCTTGGCCACGTCGCAGCTGGAGGTGAACTTGGACGTGCCCGTGGGGTTGAACTGGAACGCGCAGGTGGCCGGGTCGGCCACGACCGTGATCGGCGTCTTGGCCAGCGCCGCTTCCAGGTCCGGGTTGCCGTAGGTCACCAGGCCCTTGAAGATCGGGAAGTAGGTGAGCGCGGCGATCAGCAGGCCGGCCATGATGATCGGCTTGCGGCCGATCTTGTCCGACAGCGTTCCCATGATGAGGAAGAAGGGCGTGCCGATGATCAGCGCGATGGCGATCAGCACGTTGGCCGTGGCGCCGTCGACCTTGACCATGCGCTCCAGGAAGAAGAGCGCGTAGAACTGGCCCGTGTACCACACCACCGCCTGGCCCATGGTCAGGCCCACGAGCGCCAGGATCACGATCTTCATGTTCTTCCACTGGCCGAAGGACTCGGTCAGCGGCGCCTTGGACAGCTTGCCCTCGGACTTCATCTTCTTGAAGGCGGGGGACTCCGACAGCGACATGCGGATCCACACCGAGACGCCCAGCAGCACGATGGACACCAGGTACGGGATCCTCCAGCCCCAGGCCTTGAAGGCTTCCTCGCCCATGGCGGTGCGGGTGCCCAGGATCACGATCAGCGCGAGCATCAGGCCCACCGTGGCGGTGGTCTGGATCCACGCGGTGTAGGCGCCGCGCTTGCCGTGCGGCGCGTGCTCGGCCACGTAGGTGGCCGCGCCGCCGTACTCGCCGCCCAGCGCCAGGCCCTGCAACAGCCTGAGCCCGATTAGGATGATCGGTGCCCAGATGCCCCAGGTGGCGTAGGTGGGCAGGATGCCGACGATAAAGGTCGCCACGCCCATGATCAGGATGGTGACCAGGAAGGTGTACTTGCGGCCGATCATGTCGCCCAGGCGGCCGAACACGATGGCGCCGAAGGGACGCACCGCGAAGCCGGCGGCGAAGGCCAGCAACGTGAAGATGACCCGGGTGTTCTCGTCCAGCGGCGCGAAGAAGTTGGCGCCGATGATGGCGGCCATGACGCCGAAGAGATAGAAGTCGTACCACTCGAAGATCGTGCCGAGCGAGGACGCGAAGATGACGCGCTTCTCCTCGACCGTCATCGGCGCGGCAGCGGGCGCTGCGCCTGCAGGACGGGGTACCGAAGCCATGCTGGTTGTCTCCTTTGGATTGATGCGCCTGGCGGCGATGCGCCTGGGTGCGGCACGCCGGCATCTTCGGGGAGACGGCTGACTCCGGAATTACTCTGCTCTGACTCGGGGCTTACGCGGTCGATGCGGCCCGTCCAGCGGCGGGGCGTCGATCAGTCGGCGGCCTGCCACGACGCCGGCAGCGGGAAGCGCAGCTCGAAGCGCGCGCCCGTGGGAGCGCCGGCGCCAGCGCCCGCCGCGACCGTGTCGATGGTGCCGACCGCGCTGGCCATCGCCGGATTGACGCCGACGGAAATCGTCGCGCCGTGCTGCTCGGCGATCTCCCGCACGATCGACAGTCCCAGGCCGCTGCCGTCGACCTGGGTGCCGAGCACCCGGTAGAAGCGCTCGAACACCAGCTCGCGCTCGGCCGGCGGCACGCCGGGGCCGGTGTCGGTCACGTCCAGCACGACCGTGTCGTCTTCCCGGGCCAGGCGCACGGTGACGGCGCCGCCGCGCGGCGTGTACCGCAGCGCGTTGTCGATCAGGTTGCTGAGCGCCTCGCGCAGCAGCACGGGATTGCCGTTCACCACCAGCGGCATGTCCTCGGGTGCCTCGAAGGCGACGTCGATGTCGCGGGACAGCGCCTGCGGCACCCAGTCGCCCACGGTGTCGCGCGCCAGCGCCGCCAGGTCCAACTCGACGAAGGCGGTGGCGTCGCGCAGGTGCTCGGCCCGCGCCATGGCCAGCAGCTGGCTCACCATGCGGCCGGCGCGCTGCGCGCTGCGCAGCAGCTGGTCGAGCGAACGGCGCAGCTCCTCGGGGTCGTGCTCGCGCAGCGCCATCTCGGCCTGGGTCTGCAGGCCGGCCAGCGGCGTCTTGATCTGGTGGGCGGCATCGGCGATGAAGCGCTTCTGCGCACGCACGCTCTGGCCCTGCCGCATCAGCAGGTCGTTGAACGCGTCGATCAGCGGCCCGACCTCCTCGGGCGCGCCGCGCGGATCGATGGGGGAGGGGTCGTCGGCGTTGCGGGCACGGATGCGTTCCTGCAGCAGCTTGAGGGGCGCCAGGCCGCGCGTCAGACCGAACCACACCAGCAGCACCGCGCCCGGTAGGATCACGAACTGCGGGAAGATCACGCCCTTGATGATCTCGTTGGCCAGCCGGTTGCGCTTGGCCAGGGGTTCGCCCACCTGCACCAGCACCTGCCCGTCGTCGCCGCCCGGGACCAGGTCCACGTACAGGTAGCCCACCCGCAGCTCGATGCCGTCGTACAACTCGTTGCGCAGCTTGACCTTGTCGGTCTCGGGGAAGTCGTAGAGGCTGGGCCGCGGCAGGTTGTCGTCGCCGACCATCAGCTCGCCGTCGTTGGCCACCACCTGCAGGTACAGCCGATCGGCCTCGGTGGATTCCTCCTCGTCCAGGATGCCGTCGCCGGCCAGCCGGGGCACGATCGGCACGGCGTGGCCATGGGAGGCGCGCACCTGCTGCGCCACCACCTCGACGCGGTCCAGCAGCGCGCGGTCGAAGGGCGCGTCGGCCAGCGAACGCGCGATCACGAAGGTGACGCCCACCGACAGCGGCCAGAGCAGCAGCAGCGGCACCAGCATCCAATCCATGATCTCGAGGAACAGCGATCGCTGCTCGGCCCGCCCGGTGCGCTGCGCATCGCGTCGCGCCTGCTCGGCGGACAACGGTGCGGCGTCCGGGGCGGATTCGCTGCCCGGGCGGCCGGGCCGGGGCAGCCTGAAGCTGACCGGACCGCCACTCTCGTCGGTGGCCAGCAGGTCCCGAAAGACCGTCGAGGCCCGGGGCGCGGGCGGCGCGGTCTCGCCGGGCGCCGCGCGCTTCATCCGCTCTGGCCTTCGGGCAGGCGCTCGAGGCAGTAGCCCAGGCCGCGCACCGTGGCGATGCGCACGCCGCCGCCTTCGAGCTTCTTGCGCAGCCGGTGCATGTACACCTCGATGGCGTTGTGGCTGATCTCTTCGCCCCATTCGCACAGGTGCTCGACGATCTGCTCCTTGTTGACCAGCCGCCCGACGCGCGACAACAGTATCTCGAGGAGCCCGATCTCGCGCGCGGACAACTCCAGCAGCTGGCCGTTCAGGTAGGCCACGCGGCCGGCCTGGTCGTAGGACAGGGGGCCGTAGCGGAACTCGTTGGAGCCGCCCGAGGCGCCCCGGCGCACCAGCGCGCGAATGCGCGCCTCCAGCTCGGACAACGCGAAGGGCTTGGACATGAAGTCGTCGGCGCCCAGGTCCAGGCCACGCACGCGCTGCTCCACCGAGTCGTTGGCCGTCAGGATCAGGACGGGCACGCGCGCGTTGCGCGCCCGTAGCCGCTTGAGCACCTCGATGCCGGACAGCCCCGGCAGCCCCAGGTCCAGGATGAGGAGGTCGTATTCCTGGTTGGTGGCGATCGCGGTGTCGGCGTCGCTGCCCGAGCCGACGCAATCGACGGCGTAGCCGGCCTTGCGCAGGGCGCGCGACAAGCCGTCGGCCAGCACCGCGTCGTCTTCGGCGATCAGGATGCGCATGAGGCCCGTCCCCTCCGGTGGGCGTCCGGTGTCGCGCGCGATTCACCGCCCCACGAGGGCGGGCCCGCCCGACGACAGCAACGCCGCTTGGTGACGCGAGTGTAACGCCGGCGCTCAGCCGCGCCGGTGGGCGTCGATGGCGTCGCGGGTGGCGATGGCCACCGCGCGGGCGGCCTGCGCGAAATCCTCGCCGCCGCTGGCGTACAGGATCGCGCGGGACGAATTCACGATCATGCCGGCGCCGTCGGTGTCACGCCCGGCGCGCACGCTGGCCTCGATGTCGCCGCCTTGGGCGCCGATGCCGGGAACCAGCAACGGCAGTCCGGGGGCGATGGCCCGCACCCGTGCGAGCTCTTGCGGGTACGTGGCGCCGACCACCAGCCCGAGTTGCCCGTTGCGGTTCCAGGGGCCGCTGGCCAGGCGGGCGACGCGCTCGAAGAGCCGCTCGCCGTCGCCCAGGTCCAAGCCCTGCAGGTCGGCGCCGCCCGGGTTGGAAGTGCGGCACAGCAGGATGGCGCCGCGCCCCTCCCATTCCAGGTACGGGGCGACGGAATCGAAGCCCATGTACGGCGACAGCGTCACGGCGTCGGCGTCGTAGCGCTCGAAGGCCTCGCGTGCGTACTGGATGGCGGTCGGGCCGATGTCGCCGCGCTTGGCGTCCAGGATCACCGGCACGCCCGGGTGGGCGGCGTGGATGTGGCTGACCAGGGCTTCGAGCTGCTCCTCGGCGCGGGCGGCGGCGAAATACGCGATTTGCGGCTTGAAGGCGCAGGCCACGTCCGCGGTGGCATCGACGATGGCGCGACAGAACTCGAAGATCGCGTCCGGGCGCTGCTCCAGGTGTGCCGGCAGCCGGGCCGGGTCGGGGTCCAGCCCCACGCACAGCAGGCCGGCGCTCGACCAGCGGCGTTTCAGCGACAATGCGAAGTCCATCGTGATCCGTCCTACGTCCCGCATGGGGTCGCGATTGTAGTGTCCCCGTCGTCATCGACTCCCTCCGCGTTGATTCCCGCCGCGCTGCCCGCCGATCGCCCCCGAACCGATGACCACGCTGACGCGACGTGACCGCTGGGCGCTCGTGGCGCTCATCCTGGCTTGGGGCATCAACTGGCCCATCATGAAGGCCGGCGTGGCCGACTACCCGCCGATGGTGTTCCGCGGCATCGCGATGGCGGGCGGGCTGGCGGTGCTGTGGGTGATGATGCGCAGCCGCGGCACGGACTGGCGCGTGCCGCGTGCCGACCGCGCCGAGGTGATCCGCATCGCGCTGTTCAATGGCGTGATCTGGCACCTGGTCGCCATCTACGCGATCAAGCTCCTGTCCTCCGGCCGCGCCGCCATCCTGGGCTACACCATGCCGATCTGGGCGGCGCTGCTCGGTCTGCTGCTCTACCGCGAGCACCCCAGCCCGCGCCTGTGGGCCGGCGTGGCGGCAGCGGTGGTGGGCGTGTCGCTGCTGCTGGCGGGCGAGATCGGAGCGATCGCCGGCCGACCGGTGGGCACGGTCCTGATGCTGTCGGCCGCGGTCTGCTGGGCCTACGGCACGCACTTGATGAGTCGCCGCACCACGCAGGTCGGCCTCACGGTGCTGACCTTCTGGACGCTGGCGATCTCGTTCGCCGCGTCCACGGTCGTCGCGCTGATCATGGAGCGCGATGCGCTGGTGCGTGCGCCCAACACCATCGAATGGGCGGCGATCGCGTTCAATGCCATCGTGGTGTTCGGCTTCTGCCAGCGGGCGTGGTTCCGGCTGGCGCCGGTGCTCACGCCCGTGGCCAGCGGCCTGTCCGTGATGCTGATCCCGGTGATCGGGTTGTTTTCGGGCGTGGCGCTGCTGGGCGAGGTGCCGCGCTGGCAGGACTTGGCGGCGCTGGGTTGCGTGCTGGCCGCCATGGCCACGGTGCTGCTGCCCAAGAAGCCGGCCCCCGCCGGCGCGGACCCGGGCTGACGCCGGTCGAGGCCAACGCGGCGGACGAAGGCGGCCCGAGGCGGGCCGCCCCGCACTCGTCAAGCCATGAAGCTGGCCGGGCCGAGGGCCTGCGTGGCGCTCGAGCCGAAATTCTTCAGGTTCGGCATGACCGTCATCAGGTCCGTGTCGGAGGCGCCGAACCAACGGCCCAGCGCGGCCGCGTACTGGTCCACCGCCATGCCCGGCAGCAGGCGTCCCTGTCCGACGTCGTCCGGGTTGCTGTAGCCGTTGCCGCTGGAACCGATTTCCGGGAAGCGGCCGTAGACGTCCTTGCCCCGCACCGCGCCGCCCATCACGAAGTGGTGCCCGCCCCAGCCGTGGTCCGAGCCGTCGCCGTTGGAGGTCAGCGTGCGGCCGAAGTCGCTGGCGGTGAAGGTCGTCACGTTGGCACGCATGTCCACGCCGCCCAGGTTGGCCAGGGCACGGTCGAACCACTCCAGCGCGTCGCCGAGCTGTCGCATCAGGTTGCCATGGCCCGTGTTGAGGAGGTCGTGGTTGTCGAAGCCGCCCATCGACACGAAGAAGACCTGCCGCTTGGCGCCGGTGGTGCCGCGGCCCGCGATGATCTGCGCGACGGCCGCGAGCTGCGAAGCGATTCCGGTGCCGGGACGGCCGGCGGCGAGCTGGCCGAGCGCGGTCCCGTTGACCACCGCGTTCATCACGGTGCGTGCCTCGTCGGAGCGCTTGGTCACCTTGGCGATCTCGCGCTCCACGAGATGCGCGCTGCCGTCCATGGTCAGCGGACGCAACACGGCCGATGCGCCGCTGCTGCCGAAGATGGGGCTGTTCAATCCGGCGATCTGCACCGGCCCGCCCGTGCCGATCTGGTACTGGAAGACGCGTTGGCCGTTGAGCCACACCTGGTTGCCGGCCAGCGAGATCGACGTGAAGACGGGGTCGGCATTGGTGGCGGCGAAGAGGTCGCCCAGCCGGCCGCCCCACCCGGTGGCCGCGCCTTCGGGCCCGAAGGCCATCCAGGTGGACTGCTGGTCGTTGTGCGAGAAGAGCCGCGGCGGCAACGGCACGCTTCGCGCGTTGTATTGCGCCTTGGTGGTGGCGGCGATCAGCGGCCCGACGTTGGCGGCGATCGCCAGCCGGCCTTCGTCGAAGACGCTCTTCATCGAGCGGCCCAGCGCGGGACCGGTGGTGACCGCCGGGTTGGCCACCGCCAGGTTCGGATGCAGCGAGAAGAGGCGCCCGCTTTGCACGGTATTGGGCGCGATCGCCACGGCGCGCGGCGGCGCCATGGTCTGGCCGGTGCCCAGCGCGCGCAGCGGCACGGCCGGGTCCGGATGGTTCAGCGCGACCGGGTCGGGTTGGATGTCGCGTGCCGCCAGGTAGCGGCTCCACGACGGCACGTCGTGCGCGAGCACGGTGTTGGCGTAGTCGTTGCCGCCGAACATGAACAGGCACACGAGCGCCTTGTAGTCGTTCTGGGCGGTCTGCGCGGCGGCCGCGCCGATGCCGGCCAGGTTCAACGCGAAGCCGGCGCCTGCGGGGCCGACCGCCGACAGGGTGGCGGCGGTGCGCAGGAACTCGCGGCGGGACTGGTTCATCAGCTTCATGGATTGGCTTCCTGTGCTCGGAGGGAGGCGGCCGGCATCACTTGTGCGCGATGAATTCGGGCGAGGCGACCGCGAGGAACACGGCCAGGCGCACCCGGTTCTCGCGCGCGGTGGCGGACGACGCGAGCAGCGGGATCGGGATGCTGCGCACCGCGTCCTCGATGCGGCGTCGCGTGTCGTTGGTCATCGACCCGTTGAGCAGCAGCAGGTTGACGCGCTCGACCATCGCCTTGTAGTTCGTGTCGTCGGCCAGTGCCACCTCGTCCGCGAAGTTCATCACGACGTCGCGCAACGCGTTTTGCGGCGCGGGCTGGCTTCTGCCGAACCCGTTGAGGATCGCCGCCTGCATCGTGTTGATGTAGCCGACGACCGAGGTTTCCGACAGGCCCTGGAGCTCCGGCGCCACCTTGCCCGCCACCGCGATCTCCGACCCGGGCGGTGCGTAGCCCGGGCGCCAGAAGTTGAACACCGAGGGCGAGCGCATCACGGTCTGGCCCAAGCCGAGATCGTTGGACCCCGGGTTGTCGGTGCTCGGGATGTCGAAGCGGCCGTTGACGGAGGTGGCGTCGAAGGCGCGCAGCATCGCGCTCATGCGCAGGATCGGCTCGCGCGCCTTGCCGGCCGTGGTCCACCGCGGGTCCGACGTGGCGGCCACCAGTCGCGCCTCGGGGTCGAGCAGGATCGCGCGGAGCACCGCCTTCATGTCGCCGCGCACGCCCGCGCCGTTGTCGCCGAACGCGGCCGCCACGCGTGCCACGTAGGCCGGGCTGGGGTTGCTGGTCACCAGGCGCTGGATGAGTTGGCGTCCGATGAAGGGCCCGACGTTCGGATGGTTGAAGAGCGCGTCCAGCCCGCACTTCAGGCTCGCCGGGCCGTTGCCGAGCGCGCAGGAGGTGTTCAGGAAGGTCGCGGTGCCGCTGGCGTGGAAGGCCGGGTAGATCTTCATCGCCGTGACGTCGCGGTTCTCGGCGTCCATCGTGCCGGGCGATGCGCCGAAGCGACCGGAAGACACGTTGGTGCCGCCGCCGCCCCAGCTCCAGCCCGTGAACACCTTGGCGATCCCGGTGACATCCTCGTTGTCGTAGGTCTCGACCGGGGTGCCCTGCGCGTTCAGCTTGGGCGTGCCGTCGGGGTTGAGCTCGTGCAGCCCGATCGTGAAGAGCTGCATCACCTCGCGGGCGTAGTTCTCGTCCGGCACGCGGCCGGCCTGGCCCTGGTTCCGGATGTGCGACAGGTACAGGCCCATCATCGGGTGCAGCGACACGTCTTCCAGCAGCGTGCGGAAGTTGCCGAAGGCGTTGCGCCGCAGCAGGTCCAGGTAGCTGGCCACGCCGCGCGGATGGTTCTGCACGTTGGCGTCGGCCAGCGAGATCACGAAGATCTGGCTGAGCGCGAAGGCCACGCGCTGGCCCAGCTGGTCTTCACCCGCCAACGCGTTGCGCCAGAAGCTCTGGTAGAGCTGGGCGTCGTTGGCGGAGCCGGTGCCGGGCGCCGGGATCGCCTGCAGCCGCGCGTGCTCGTTGCGGAAATACTGCTCGTGCGTCAGGGGCTGCTGCCTGGTGAACTGCTCCTCCAGCCAGCCGTCGTAGCCGGTCGCCATGACGCGGTCGATCTCGGCGGCATTGGGTCCGAAGGAGGCGTGCGTGAGGAAGCGCGCGCTGTCGCCCTTCGTTTGCGGCTTGGTGACCAGCGCGACGGAGCCTCCCGGCACGTCCGGCACGCCGGGAGCGCCAGGTGCGCCGGGTGCGCCGGGCGCGCCCGGTGCGCCCGCTTCGGGCGTGCTGGCCGACGGTGGCGCGCCGCTGGTGGACGAACTGCCGCCTTCCCCGCCTCCGCCGCATGCGGACAGGACGGCCATGCAGATCGCGGTCAATGCGAATCGTGTCGCTCGGCTTCCAGGCATCGCTCGCCTCCTCGAAAGAGCGGAGCATTAGTTCACAAATTCTGTAGTGAACGCAGGTGTGCAGCGACCTGCGGCGCGATGCGCGGAACGAGCGGTCAGCGGCTGGTCAGCGACCGGACAGCGACCGGACAGCGGGCGATCCGCGGCCGGTCGACGGCCGGTCGACGGCCGGTCGACGGCCGGTAGCGGCGGTCCGACGGCAGGGCGCGGCCGAGGGGCGGCGACTCGACGCCGCCGGCCGGCGTATCGTGGCCCTTGGGCGAGCACGACTTTCGCTTGCCACCCGGTGAAGCATCACCCGCATCGCAGGGGCGTTTGCATGGCACCCAGCTTCGGCAACACGTTGTATCGGTATTGGTTCTTCGGCTGGCTCTTCCGCGACGTGACCCGCGGGAGCCTGCTAGAACGCGCGGCCGCCTGGCGCCACAACCAGGCCAGCGCGCGCTGGCTGCCGGTCTACCTGCGCCGGTGGGCGTTCCTCGGTGCGTCGCTGCTGGGGGCGGGCTTCGCGGTGGAGCCCTTGGTGCCGCCTGCGCTCCAGTTGCTGCTCTATGTCCCGGGCGCCGTCAGCGTCCCCATGAACGCGGTGACGTTGGCCGCCTGGATCGGGCTGCGGGTCCTGCCCGGGCCACCCTGACGCGTTTAGCCGGTCACCCAGAGCATCAGCCGGCTGGTGCGCTCGCGCCCGACCGGCTTGTCCGGCGCGGGCACCACGATCGTGCGCTGCGGTGGCCAGTCGCCCATGTCCCAATCGTGCGACACGATGCGCACGCCGGGCCGCAGCGCCTGGAGCCTCGGACGCAGCTTGAGGTTCACGTCGGGCAGCAGGTACAGCGTGATGACGCTGGCCTGCGACAGGTCCGTCTCGTAGAGATCCTGCACCTCGAAGCGCGCCAAGTGCGCGAGGCCTTGCGCACGCGCGGCGGCCCGCGCCCGCTCGACCAAGGTCGGGTCGATGTCCACGCCCAGACCCGGGACGCCGAAGCGCCGGGCCGCCGCCAGGACGATGCGCCCGTCCCCCGAGCCCAGGTCGATCAGCCGGTCGCCGGGGCCGATCCCCGCCAAATCCAGCATCGCATCGACCACGCCGTTGGGCGTGCGCACGAAGGGCGGGTCGAGGTCGAGCGGCGGCGGCGGCGGCTCGGAACGCGTCTGCGGCTGGGGCGGGGCCTCTGCCTGCGCACGGGTGTCGCGCACGCCGAAGGCCGCCGCGACCGATGCCCACGCGAGCATGCGGCGGCGCAGCGCTTGCGGCGATGCCAGCGGCGCTGCAGCCGAGCAGCGGATGATCGTCTGGCGAGGCGGGACTTCGGAATGCGGGCTCGTCATGGCGCGGACGCTCGCGTCAGGCAGCCGGCGCGAGCGCCCGGGCGCTGGGCGTGGAGCGCGCCCGGGCGGCCGGCGTCGAGCGGCCGGCCCACCACTGGGCCAGGGTCTGCGCGGGCATGGCTGGCGCGAACGCCCAGCCCTGGCCCTCGTGGCAGCCCGCGGCGCTGAAGAACGCGCGCTGGGCGTCGTGCTCGATGCCCTCGGCCAGCACCCGCAACCCCAGGCTGCGCCCCAACCGGACCATCGTGCGGGCGATGACGGCGTCACCGTCCTCCTGGGCGACCTTCGCCACGAAGGCACGGTCGATCTTGATGCAGTCGACCGGAAGCGATTTCAGATAGGCCAAGCTGGAGTACCCCGTGCCGAAGTCGTCGATCGCGATCCGCACGCCGCGCTCGCGCAGCCGTTCGAGGGTGGCCGCGGCCCGCTCCCGGTCGGCCACCACCACCGTCTCCGTCAGTTCCAGCTCGAGGCTGCCCGCCGGCAAGCGGTGCCGGGACAGCGTCGCCGAGACCACGTCCGCCAGGCCGGGCTGCGCCAGCTGCTGGGCCGACAGGTTCACCGCGACCCGCTGGACGCCCAGCCCCGCGTCGATCCATTCGCGCAGCTGCGCGCACGCGCGCTCCAGCACCCATTCGCCCAGCGGCACCACGAGTCCGCTTTCCTCGGCGATCGGCAGGAAGCGCTCCGGACCGAGCAGCCCTCGCTGCGGGTGCTGCCAGCGCACCAAGGCCTCGACGCCACAAGGCGCGCCGCTGGCCAGCGCCACCTGGGGTTGGTAATGCAGCACCAGCTCGTGCTGCTCCAATGCGGCGCGCAATTCGCTGGTCACCGACAAGCGCGCCTCGGCGATCGCCCCCATGGCGGGCGAGAACGCCTGCACGCCGCCGCGATGGTGCTCCTTGGCGTGCACCAGCGCCATGCCGGCGTGGCGCAGCAAGGTCTCGGCATCGCGGCCGTCGGCCGGGAACAGCGCCACGCCGGCGCTGGCCGCCACGCGCACCCGCTCGCCGGCCAGGTCGATCGGCGCTTCCAGGGCGCGCACGAACGCGGCCGCTTCGTCCGAAGCCGAACGCGCATCGCCCGCCTGTTCCAGCAGCACGGCGAACTCGTCGCTGCCCAGGCGCGCGATGGTGGCTTCCGGCCTCACCGCCTGCAGCCTCGCCGCCACCGCCTTCAGCAGCAGGTCGCCGCTGCGGTGGCCGAGCGAGTCGTTGACCGTCTTGAAGCGGTCGACGTCGATGGACAGCAGCCCCAGCCGTTCGCCCCGGTAGGCCGACCGCGTGATGGCGGCCTGCGCGCGCTGCAGGAGCAGCATCCGGTTGGGCAGGCCGGTGAGCGCGTCGTGCTGCGCCAGATGCTGCATCCGGGCTTCGGTGCGCTCGCGGTCGGACACCTCGCGGCGCAGTTCCGCGTGGCTGTCGCGCAATGCGTCCAGGGCCTGCATCCGCTGTGCTTCCTTGGCGCGCAGCGCCGCCTCGGCGTGGCGGACGAAGAAGAAGAGCGTTCCGTACAACAGCGCCAGCACGCCGAGGATGACGCCCGCGGCGATGCGCTCGATGGTGGCGGCGGCCGCCACCAGGGGCGAGATGTCCGAGTAGATTTCCAGGACGGCCCCGATCGTCGCGTCGGGCGCCGCGCGCAGAGGCACATGGCTCGAGATCAAGTCCAGGTCGACGCGCTCGCCGTCGAAGGCGCTGAAGCGCTCGCGGCGCTCGACCGCGCTCGCCACGCGTCCGGCCCGCGCCACGAGGAAACTCGGGTTGTCGCCTTTGCGCTCGCCGATCTGGGAGGGCTGGGACGAGTACACCGTGCGGCCGTCCAGGTCGTACAGCTTGATCTTGACCACCGGCAGCCCCTGCACGTGATCGGCGATGCGCGCCGCCAGCGCGGGCAGGTCGGGATGCCGTGGGAGGTCCGCATCGGCCAGCGGCCGGGAACGCTCCAGGAAAGCCTCGCTCTGCACGGCCGGCAGCGCCTTGGCCAACGACCGCGCGAGGGCGACGTTGTTGGTCTCGGCGAAATCGTGGAGCAGCCGCGATTCGATCCGCGACCACGAGAGCATGAGCGCCACCGCGGCGACGGTGATGGCGCCGAGCGAGAGAACTGCGAAGTGGCGCAGCAGGCGAAACATGGGGCGGCGGACGTCCTGCCGCCCGGCATGGGCGGCCGGTCGATTCTACGGGCGGTGTCGGCGCCCCTGTCAGCGCGGCCGTCGGACTCGGGCGACCGGCCGGCCAAAAAAAAGCCCCGCCGAAGCGGGGCTTTGTCGGTGCCGGCCTCGAAGGGCCGACGGCCGGCTTACATGTCCATGCCGCCCATGCCGCCCATGCCGCCCATCCCACCCATGCCGCCGGGCATGCCGCCAGCCGGCTTGTCATCGACCAGCTCGGCCACCATGGCGTCGGTGGTGAGCATCAGCGAGGCGACCGACGCGGCGTTCTGCAGCGCGGTGCGGGTGACCTTGGTTGGGTCGACCACGCCCATCTCGAGCAGGTCGCCGTACTGGCCGGTCTGCGCGTTGTAGCCGTAGTTGCCCTGGCCGCCGATGACGGCCGCGACGACCACGCTCGGCTCGTCGCCGGCGTTGGCCACGATCTGGCGCAGCGGCTCTTCGACGGCGCGCATCACGATCTTGATGCCGGCGTCCTGGTCGGGGTTGTCGCCCTTGATGTCCTTGATCGCGGCCTTGGCGCGGATCAGCGCCACGCCACCACCGGCGACGATGCCCTCTTCGACGGCGGCACGGGTGGCGTGCAGCGCGTCCTCGACACGGGCCTTCTTCTCCTTCATCTCGACTTCGGTGGCGGCACCGACGCGGATGACGGCCACGCCGCCGGCCAGCTTGGCCACGCGCTCCTGGAGCTTCTCGCGGTCGTAGTCGCTGGTGGCTTCCTCGATCTGGGCGCGGATGGCCTTGACGCGGGCTTCGATGTTCTTTCCGTCGCCGGCGCCGTCGATCAGGATGGTGTTCTCCTTGCCGATCTCGATCCGCTTGGCGCGGCCCAGATCCTGCAGGGTGGCCTTCTCGAGCGTCATGCCGGTCTCTTCGGCGATGACCGTGCCGCCCGTGAGGATGGCCATGTCTTCGAGCATGGCCTTGCGACGGTCACCGAAGCCCGGGGCCTTGACGGCGCAGGTCTTCAGGATGCCGCGGATGTTGTTGACCACCAGGGTCGCCAGGGCCTCGCCCTCGACTTCCTCGGCCACGATCAGCAGCGGGCGGCCGGCCTTGGCCACCTGCTCCAGCACCGGCAGCAGGTCGCGGATGTTGCTGACCTTCTTGTCGTGCAGCAGGATGAACGCGTCTTCCAGGACGGCGCTCTGCTTCTCGGGGTTGTTGATGAAGTACGGGCTCAGGTAGCCGCGGTCGAACTGCATGCCCTCGACGACGTCGAGCTCGTTCTGCAGCGACTTGCCGTCCTCGACGGTGATCACGCCTTCCTTGCCGACCTTCTCCATCGCTTCGGAGATGATGTCGCCGATCTCGACGTCGGAGTTGGCGGAGATGGAGCCGACCTGCGCGATCTCCTTGCTGGTCGTGCAGGGCTTGCTGGCCTGCTTGAGCTGCTCGGTCAGGGCGATGACGGCCTTGTCGATGCCGCGCTTCAGGTCCATCGGGTTCATGCCGGCGGCGACGAACTTCATGCCTTCCTGCACGATCGACTGCGCCAGCACCGTGGCGGTGGTGGTGCCGTCACCGGCGTTGTCGCTGGTCTTGGAAGCGACTTCCTTGACCATCTGCGCGCCCATGTTCTCGAACTTGTCCTTCAGCTCGATCTCCTTGGCCACCGACACGCCGTCCTTGGTGACGGTGGGGGCGCCGAAGGAACGCTCGAGCACCACGTTGCGGCCCTTCGGGCCCAGCGTGACCTTGACCGCGTTGGCCAGGATGTTGACGCCGCGAATCATGCGGCTGCGGGCGTCGTCGTGGAAGAAGACTTGTTTGGATGCCATTTTTCAGCGTGCTCCGTGATGCGTGGTGTTCGGGATTGCGACAGGCGACGGGAGGGGGATTACTCGACCACCGCCATGATGTCTTCCTCGCGCATGACCAGCAGCTCCTCGCCTTCGACCTTGACGGTCTGGCCGGAATACTTGCCGAACAGCACCTTGTCGCCGACCTTCAGCGCCAGCGGACGAACGCCGCCGTCCTCGAGGATCTTGCCGTTGCCGACGGCGAGGACTTCGCCTTGGTCCGGCTTCTCGGCCGCACTTTCGGGGATCACGATGCCGCTGGCGGTCTTGCGCTCGTTGTCGAGGCGCTTGATGATCACTCGATCATGCAGGGGACGAAGTTTCATAAGTTCAGGCTCCTACCTAGACGTGAGTCTTCAACTACGTTGGGGGGTCCGTCTTCTGGGGGCGCGTCGCGGACGCACGGCAGGCCGGAGGCCACCGCCGCCACGCGCGGCAAACACGGGCCCACGACCGCGACCAGATCGCTGTCGTTAGCACTCGGCGCTTGCGAGTGCTAATGGTAGGGCAAGCTGGTTAAGTTTTCAAGACAAGGAAGCCGAAGTGGCGGCCGGGCGCCCGCGGGGCACCCGTTTCGACCGGTCATCGCGCGGACGGCGCGGCCTGTTCCGGCAGGACGATGTTGATGGCCAGCAGCTCGAGATTGTCG